>Ga0209123_1001076_pt1 | contig 29200 bp, 28 predicted proteins | sample BarGraIncu00431A_FD_184500 | JGI IMG/M metagenome (GOLD analysis project Ga0209123, IMG submission 184500) | Arctic peat soil microbial communities from Barrow, Alaska, USA - Barrow Graham LP Incubations 004-31A (SPAdes) (version 2) | ecosystem: Environmental > Terrestrial > Soil > Wetlands >...
TTCGACTTGCATGTGTTAGGCACGCCGCCAGCGTTCGTCCTGAGCCAGGATCAAACTCTCCAATAAATTATATTAGAGAACCTTGATGGCTCTTTAAAAAACTTGTTTTTGTTGATACAGCTTACACTGTCCAACGTGTTTGTACTCAAACGAGTACCGCACATCTGGCTTATTTTAACCTTACTTACATTGTTTAGTTTTCAAAGAACACCCAGTTATTTCTCAATAACCGTGACGCCTCTTGTTAGGGGCGAATATTACTTTACCACGTTTCGCACACCGTGTCAACTTTTGTTTATTGTTTATTGTTACCATTGTCGGCAACTAGCTAATAATAACATAATCCGACAAGTTTTGTCAACTTTTTAAAAAGAATATTCCCGTTTTTTAGATATTTCAAATAATACTTCATACGCTCTATCACTTAATTGTATTCCTCTAGAGTAGTCATTCTGCTATTTTTGACTCATTGCGATAAAAAATTTAAGACACTAAGAAAAATCATCCACTTCATTTAACCTTATTAAAACTTGTATATTGGTTAAGCTATCATCAGGAGGTGATCAGTTTGAAAAAAACACTTATTTCGGGTATGTTTTCAAGTGTTTCTGATGCTGAATTGGTTACTGCCATGCTTGATGCTGCTGATTTTAATGAAAATATGGACACTCCTGAGGAAGATTCAAACCTAGAGGCAGAAAAATATCCAGATCAATTACAACCCTGGTAAATAGAAAGACATGACTTGCCCCTTCCACCTAGATGTGGAAGGGGCAAGTCATGTCTCCTATTAAAGCTAAATTAAGATAAGGCTACCGCCTTTAATCACTAGTCTCTCACATTGAACTATAAACGCGAACATGATCCTTGCTTATTTAAAGTCGTCATCCCTATGACTTCCCCTTCATAAAAGACAGTATAATAATTACAAAGCCTTAATGAATTCCTTAAGTTCTTCAATTTTATGAATTTTTCTATTGTATAAGAGTAGATTTTTAGCTAATTTTATGATAAATTTTTGCCCGATTCCTCGTTTTTCTAGATCATCAATGCGTTGAAAATCAAAACATAATCCTTCGTCATAAATGCGAATTAATGAAGCGCAAGCAAGAAAACCTAAGGTTTCCTTTAATGTAGATTTTCTATAAAATTGGTTGTAATATGTTTGATAATCATTGCTTTTATTAAGATGTTGTTCCCATGCCGCATGAAATGCATCATTAAATTCTCGATAAATAGCTTCAATCATCTCTAATAAATACTCTTGATAATCCTTCTTTTCTGTTTCAGGAATATCCTCTAGACCAAGCAACGAAGCATAATTAAGAACAAGACTACTCAGCAGTCTGCCGATATCAAAAGATATTGGCCCATATGTGGCAAACTCAGTGTCAAATACCCTCATTTCGTTACTACCGACAAAAATATTAGACGTATGTAAATCAGAATGTATCAAACATTGCTTTTTGTTTCTATAAATATCTCTTAGTTGGATTACCTCTTGTCTTACCTTCCGATTGCTACAAAGATTGTCCATATCTTCTTTTACTTTTACGTTAATATGATAATTACTATTATCTAGAATAGGGCCATTAAACATTAAATCTTCCCACAAATACTTTATATTGCAAGTTGTGAACACATTTTTGAGACTATTTTTTTCGTCATAGGTTAAGAATAAATCAGATGTATAAAATGCGGTTTTTCCTAAGAATGTTCCTAATTGTTTCGACAATTCAGGGACTTTTTTTCTTTTTAACAATTCCGAACTCATTATTTTCAGTCGACTTAAATCCTCCATAACAAGGATTTTGTTTACATCATCCCATAAATAAATTTTGGGTACGGAATCGGGACAAATGGTATCCCACAATTTGATTGAATCGACTTCTGCTTTGATTCGGTCTAATGGTATAAGTTTATATACGCGCTCTCCTGTGGAAGATTTAAGATACGGCATCATTTGCTTCAATATCACAGACTTATTATTTTTTACTGAACGAATGACAATAATAACATTTACATGTCCATCCACACTTTGACTGCTTCCAGTCAGTTGCTTTGCCACCAATTCATCCTCGTTCGAAAACATGTTCACAGTTTCGCGTATATAGTTCACAGCTTCATCGGGTGTTAGGACTTTATATGCGTCCACAAAACAACCTTCTTCCCTATTTATCGAATCCTTAATCTTCCCCACGGTACATTCTTCGTTCCTCGACAGTGAGAGTAGAATCTGCGACTAAAATCCTCATGTTCAGCTTTAACTGAGTGAGTTCACTCTACCTCGTTAAATGAAAATATTATCGGAATAATCAAACTATATATTTAAATAGTAAATCAAAATATATTAATTGTAAACATTCGTGGATTGAACCGTTATATCACTACCATTTTTGAACAAGAATTTACCAGAGTCACCATCTTCTTATGGATCAATCATACGCGAAAATTTAATTACTCGTGTACGGAACCATACTTCCTGCCATTAGGCATAAAGAACCCCCCCCCATCGAACGCTCAATTACTAGGATTCGTTACTTGAATTAAGTTTCATCTCAGAATAATCATCAAAATGATCAAGAAGATCATTAAAGACTTTCTCTTTTACGCGTTATCATCTCGATTTCCATTTAATTAAATCATTCATAGCATCTCTTATCATAATTCTTATTATCAAATTTGGAGGTCCTTTAATATTAATTTCGTAATTTCTCGTGTTTTTCCACCAGTTGCTCCATCTGGCGCTTGAATATTCGTAGCGAAGAAATAGCGTTTTCCTTGTTTTTCGACACAACCCACAAACCACCCTAATATCCATCTATCATCTTGGAAACCCGAACCAGTTTTTCCCATAAATCGTACCCCATTATCCTCGGACAAAGTAATATTCTTTTTTACTATCGCCACATTTTCCGGAGAAACCGGCAATTTCCCAGAGTATAATCTGTACAGTAGGTCAACTTGCTCGCGCGCTGAAATTTGTAGCGAAGACCGTAGCCAGAACGTTGTCAATCCTCCAGAAATATCACGGTTGCCATACTCTATCTTATCAAGATATGCCTGCATTCTTTCAGTTCCAATCTGGGATGCAATTTTTTGGAAATACCAGACAACCGAATCCTGTGTAGCGGATGCCAATGTTTGGTCATGATTCCAAGCAGGAAATGTATATTGCGTCCCATCCCATTTAATTAAAGTGTATACATCTTCTTCGTCCAAGACACCATTTTCCAATCCAGCTAGTGAATTATAAATTTTGAATGTAGAACACGTTGAAAAGCGGATTGTACTTTGGAGTTCATTGAATACTGTATACTGGTCCTTAGCCTCATCATACATAACGAATGAACCATTAGTAAACCTATCAAAGTACTTTCCAAAATCTTCTCTTACTACTAAAATCGATGCATTTACCCCAGTCATTAAAGCAGAATTAACTAGAATAACGGTCAGTACTACTAAAAACCATCTTTTCATTCAATCCCCTCCCCTGAAGTTATATCTATATGTTACTGGAAATAATTTCAATAATCAATAACTATCCTCGTATCGTTTAAAAATAAATGAAATATTATTGGATTTTTTAAAACAATTTCCACTCCAAAGATCCTACTTCCCTACACCAAAGAGGGTAGAACGTTGTCACGGTATCTGCATACCACGTCACCGTCCTACCCTCTCTCGCACAATCAGTCACTTTCTGCCTATCTTCCAGATAATTAGCTTTTAGCGTGAAATTAATAAGATAAATGTAACTATCCATATGGATCATCCCATTATTTCACTATTCACTGTTTACCGATATTCCCATATCTTTTAAAGAAATTATCCAAAATCCAGAAACATATGTTTTCCCATCTACTTGATTAAGAACAATTCTAATCAAAGCAGGTTGCTTGTCTTGAGAAAACTTTCCTTTATAAGAAACCATGATATAGTTTTCTCTAATTTCAATGCTAAAAATTCCTTGGAAATATAGTTGCCGATTTCATTTATCTGTTCAATCATTGAAGCGTAAGCAATGTAATCAAGAGTGACCACTTTATTGGCGAAATAATCTTCTATGTGTATTTACAACTATTTTTAATGAGCAAATAGTTCTATAATCTTGCCTAGTATAATACCTACGACACCAAAATCTGAATCGCCAAACGTAGTACCCTGGAAACCTAAACTACCCAGAACTGGTAACAACATGGCTGGCAAGAAACTTATCAAGAGACCGTTGGCAAAGGCACCTAATACAGCACCACGGCGACCGCCAGTGGCATTGCCAAATACCCCAGCTGCTCCACCAGTGAAAAAATGAGGAACTAAACCAGGAACAATGATTTTAAGTCCCAATGCTGGCAAGAAAAACATGGAAATAAGACCAGCTAAAAAGCTACAAAAGAAACCGATGACAACAGCATTAGGCGCAAAAGGAAATATTGCTGGGCAGTCCAGAGCAGGTTTTGCATCTGGCACTATCTTTTCGGCAATGCCATGAAATGCGGGTACGATTTCCGACAATAACATGCGAACACCAGCCAGGATTATATATACGCCAGCGGCAAAGGTAATAGCCTGCATCAGGGAAAAAATAAGGAAGTTTTGACCGCCACTTAATTTACTCTCAACAAAAGACGGACCAGCACATATGGCCACAACAAAGAACAGTAGCGTCATGGTCAAGGACATGGCCACGGAACTATCTCGCAGAAAACCCAAGCTCTTCGGTACATTAATTTCTTCCGTGCTTTTACTTTTATCTCCCAGTAAGCTACCAACTTTAGCAGCTACCAGATAACCAAAGGAACCAAAATGACCGATTGCAATGTCATCATTTCCTGTAATTTCCCGTGTATATGGTTGCAATAAGGCTGGCATAACTACCATCAAACTTCCAAGTATGAGTGCACCTATAGTAATTAAGACAATACCAGAAAGACCACCAGTAGACAATATAACGGCAATCATACACGCCATAAACATGGTGTGATGACCAGTGAGAAAGACATATTTGAGAGGAGTAAATCTGGCTAACAAGATATTGACCACCATACCAAATAACATAATCATTGCAGTTTCAGTACCAAACATCTTTTGGGCCACAGCTACGATGGCTTCGTTATTGGGGATTATCCCTTGAATTGCGAAGGCAGCTTCAAACATTTTTCCGAAGCCATCCAATGAACCAACAACAATGCCAGCACCACCTCCCAAGATAATAAAACCCATGATGGTTTTTAGTGTGCCCGAAATGATATCGGCGATGTTTTTCTTTTGCAAAATAAGTCCAACAAGAGCAAATAATCCAACGAGAATAGCTGGTGAGCCAAGAATATCTTTCATAATCAAATTAATCATAATATTAATCCTCCCTCAAATTATTTTCTAATGCCTGACGTAACTCTTCTTTATTTAATAGATTTTTCATGCCAACTATCTTGCGCTTTCCATCCACAAGATTACCCATCAATTCATGGGAGCCGATATACAGGTCGGCTTTTTCCGTCTTGCTGGTAGCAAGGTCGGTATGACTGACTTCCGCTTCGATACCCAATTCTTTTAGAATTTTCTTGGCAGCAATTTCTACCATAAAGCTACTACCTAACCCATTCCCACATACAATCAATACTTTTTTCATCATTTTTCACCTCCTTCATCAGAATATTTGACGATAATATCTAAAATTTCTGTTGCACTCGTGGAATTGATGATGTGCGTGACGTCATCTTCCTCCATTAGCAACGTGGACAATTGGGCCAGAGCTTGCAGATGGGTCTCATTATCTACTGCCGCTAGAATGATAATCATTTGCACCCTTTCTTCACCATCCACTGAAAAGGCAACACCTCTTTTTAATAGCAATAAGCTCATACCAACCTGATTTACACCGCATTCTGGTCGCGCATGAGGGATGGCTACTTGAGGACTCATGACCACATAAGGACCAAACTTTTTTATATTGTCAATCATAGCTATTACGTAATCTTCCTTAATGTAATGACCTTCCAATAACGGTCTAGATGCCAGTCGTATGGCTTCTTCCCAGTCACTTACCTCATCCAGTAGTTGGATCATATCTTTTGTAATTAAGTCCTTTAACATCGGTCTGTTATCCTCCCGTCTTATCGAATTTGGTTTGTAGAGATATTCCTTTAGCTCCTGAATCAGCGTATCCGGCTCTCGAATCTCGGCGTGTCGACCAATAATTTCCATCATGGTATTTACTGATGTTGCCTGTCCTTGGGGTAGTCGGAACAATACGTTGACCTTTTTCAACAGACTTTCTGTCTCAGTATCGCTGAGAATCGGGCTGACTACAAAAACTGGTTTTTTCCCACCACTCAATGGCGTAGTGGAAATCACAAAATCTACTTCATTTTCATATTGGATATGCTCTCTCATACTCACCGTTCGTAAAATATCCACCGTGGAAAACAATCCTTCCAACTGACTCCGTAGAATGTGAGAAGTCCCCACACCATTAGCACATACCAGCAGAACCTTTTTCCTTTTTACTGGTCTGATGCCCTCCCGTTTCATCCAGGCACCGAAATGCATGGCGACAAAGGCCACTTCATCGTCATTTATAAACTGCCCAGTACTTTCTTCTAGATAGTGCATAATTTTTTTGGTCAAAATGAAAATATCTCGGTATTTCTTACGAATGGGCTCCATTAGAAAATTTTCCAAACATAAACCATATTTTATACGGTAATAGGCCGGTTTTAGATGAAGTAACAGGTTGTTTTCCAGACCTGTGCGGTCATAGAATTGAATACAAGCATAACGCTGAAAATCATCAACCATCCGTCTAATAATGATCATCCAATGAGGCGCTTCCTCTTCCACCAAGTCCAACGTCGTATAATTAACCTTGGCACTTAGAATGTGGGTGGTTATATAGTCCACTTCATCTTGAGGAATATCCACTTGGAAAATATCAGCTAACTTGTGGCAAATTTCTTGTGCTGCCCCATATTCCCGTGTTTGGCGCAGTATCACCTGTTCCATGGAATCTATATGAACCCGACCTCCTAATAACAGACGGCGAACAAATAGAATCATTTGGATCTTTAAGTTTCTCAGTACCTCATCGGTAAACTGAACCCCCAAGCGTTCTTCACAATGGACAATCGTCTGTTGTAGCTCTGCCAGTTTATCTGCAGTAAACAAAGAGACATGATCATCCTCATTCCGTTCCGCCAGTGCCATTTGATCAATGAAATATTGCCACCCTTTACCGACAATGACCTGTGACATATAAATATTTAGAGCCTTACGTTGATTCATCTCGCAACCTTCCATGACATATCCTGTCTGTTTGGAAACATCTATATTCAATTGAAATCGCTGGTTAACTTCTTCCCGTAAGAGCTTCAAGTCATTGATCGCCGTGTTGCGACTAACTTGTATGGCATCGATTAGTTCTTGTAATAACACTTTGTGGATTCTGGTCATAATATGAATAGCCAGCCAAGCCTTGCGTTCCTCAGCAGAATACTCGTACTGCCAAGGAGTCAGATGTTGAAGTAGTTCTGGGATCGCCAGTTTCGTACTTTCTTCCAGATACAAACCAACAGATTGAATGTGACGGATGCCAAGCAGCTTATGATGTTTTAGCCATCCATTAATTTTTTCCATGTCGTAATAAATAGTTCGTCTAGAGATCTTTAGTTTTTCTGTTATTTCCTCCATCGGTACATAGGAAGTGGCATATAGAATGTACCGAAGAATAGCACTGCTTCTTTTATCCAATGTCATGGCAAAACCTCCATGGAATTCCCGCACTACTAACTATCCGCTTGTCTTTTTCATAATGTTCTGCCTTGTTTTAAGTATAATGCAGAATATTCTTTACTAATAGTGCAAATGTCGTACACCTAGTTATGCAAAACTGCACCAAATCACCATCTTATAAGAAAAAACTTGGTTTCGACCAAGTCCTCAGACGTCGGTAGAAACCTTAGTTGTTCTCACTTGGAATCGGAAAGTGTTATACTTTCTGATTCTGTAAAAAAACTTTAGGCATCCTACTACTCTTTGCTGCCTTTTATTATATCAGGTTCACTCAAAAATCCGATAATTTTGTCTAGATTCATGAGTAGATTCTACCGTGCCATCGGTACTACATTCACTCACAACTAGACCTGCACAACGACCTATAGGCAATAAAATACACTAAAGAGGGCAGGTCGTTGTCATGGTATCTGCATACCACGCCAGCGCCTGCCCTCTTTGGTTTTTATACTAGCGATCTTCTGTCGACAAATGATCCCGAGCCTACCAATTGCCTTCTTTTCGATTCTTGATACATAGGATCGAGAAACACCTAATCATTTTGTATAAATTAATCTAAATGAAATACAAAACTTTGAGATACATAACAGTGACACCATTGCTTTCGCCACTGCTCCTATTGAAACCAGTGTTAGAAGGTGATTCAGTCGTTTGTAACGGCTTTTCTTCTGGCTTGTTGTCAGATGGCATTGGTTCTCGCTCTTCTAAGCGCGTTGTTGGTTGCTCTAATTTTGCTACTAACGATCTTCTGTCGACAAATTATTACCCAGTGTTCCAGTGAAGAAATGTAACAGTATTACCGTTTTTTAACCGCTGTACCAACATAGGTATATCCACGCGCTAGCCAACCACCCTTTACCACCATTGAACATGCCCGCACCCCATTAATATCATCCATGGAAAGCGTATAAAAACCTTGCTGAAGCTGAAAAATAATTGCTGGTGGGACATCTTTATTAGTAGCTTTGCATGTTTTTTAATCACCCTCTTCGCTTTTCATATTCAACGATTATGTTACCTTTTGATATTCTCCGTGATTTTTTTTTCACCTTTTCTTCATACATAAGTTTATCACTATGCTGAATAACCTCATCTATACTATCATACTTATTGTTAAATATTGTCATACCATAGCTAAATTTAATACTGTAAGGCCGATCACTCCTTTCATTATGCGCATCAATATTATTTTTCAGTGTTTCTATCTGCTTTTCTACCATTTCTCTTTGATTCTCGTTAATCAAGATAATAAATTCATCACCGCCCAAACGAATAGTAGTGCCTTTTTCTTCAAACACCTCTTCCAATTGACTAGCAAATACCTTCAACACGTTATCACCTTCATGATGCCCAAAAACATCATTGATACTTTTAAAGTCGTCCAGGTCAATATTCACCACCGCTAAAACAACATTATTGTTCCTACGCAACATTGCAATATATTCATCATAAGCGATGCGGTTACCTAAACCTGTTAATGCGTCAATTTTTATCTGACCGTGTATAATAAAGATATAGTTAATTACAACAGCAATCGCTACACTATTCCAAATTGTTAAATATATAAAATAATATAATTGAAATACAGATAGCAACATGGGAATCATTGTAGACAAACTTAATGTGAGTAGTTCTTCTCTATTCGTTTTCTTTCGAGCATCATATAAAACCATTAAGTTTATAATGTAATAAAAGAAACTTATCATTGGTGAAATAAAAAACAGAGGTCCCCTTACATAAAGATTCTCATTCGTTATACTAAATATCCAATTAAAATTGCAACTGCCTAATGACATAATACCATTGACAACAAACGGTACGCTCAGCCACAGAATTTTTTTTGTATTTATCTTTTTATATTTATTCGTTCTTTTATATGCATATAATGCTGTACAAAGGGATACCAATGGTGCCAACGTGAATCCTAATGTATCAACCAACTTATGTGCAATCATGAAATTAATATAATTACTAGAATTTAATAATACACTCAGAATTTCTAACATCAATATGAGTATCGTTGAGAATAGCAATGCTAAAAATAACCTATCTATTTGCTTTTTTCTATCTAGCTTAAAATAAGCATGTACAGCAACACTAGATAATAATATTACCATAAAAATATTCATCTGAATCACAAGCATAGTATTCATTGCTCATTACTCCCTCAAACATTAGTTTAATTGGTTCTAACTTAGACCACGCAAAACCAAGTGTTCCAAGAGCAAAGTTAGTCTTATTAGAGAGTACAACCAAAACTATTTTTCCTTATCCCCTTCATCCAACCAGAATATAGCATAATATTTTCGATATATGTCCTAAAACCAGTTTTATCAAATTTATCATACAAATGATAAATTTGATTCTGTATGACTCCACTGTACGCTAACAGACAAACACCCTTGGTACGAGAATCTACAAACGATCCACTTCATCTATTTCTCATGTAACACGACACCGATATTAACAAAGGCTTGAGGCGAGAATAAAATGCATTTTCTTCAATATTTTTTTGACATTATGTTTGCTATTGTGCTATTCTTCCTGTTGAAGCCCTCTCAATTTGCTTTAAATTAATACTATTCGGTAATATATCATCTATAAAATTCCATAAAAAACAAAAAACTCCTGCCAGATTTATAATGTAAATCTGGCAGGAGTTTTTTCGCTGTTTGACCTGATATCCTTTTAACCAAGAGTACTGATTCAGCACTCTCAATATGACTATGTGCTAGTTCGATAATAACTCTTTCATAGCTGCTTTTTTTTTCTATATTATATAAGTTGGAGTACCTGCTTAAACAATTTGTCATAATTATCATGTCAGAGACAATATATAAGGCAGTAATTACGAAAGGTGGTTTTCTCCACCTTATTCATTTCAGCACTTTTCTCTTTTCAGCGGTCTTCCGTCGACAAATTATTCCCCAGCTTCCCAATCGCCTTTTTCTCAATCCTAGAAACATATGACCTGGAAATCCCCAGTAATTTAGCAATATCTCGTTGGGTCTTCCGATCCCCATCTGGCATGCCAAACCGCATCTCTAGTACCCACTTTTCTCTACCACTTAACCGGTTCATTTGTTTGCATAGCCGCTCATTCTCACATTGATTTTCAACAGCTTCCGCCACAACGTCAGGGGCTGTGCCTAAAACGTCGATTAATGTAATTTCATTTCCTTCTTTATCCACACCAATCGGATCATAGAGGCTCACCTCAGCGCGAGTGCGCCGAGTACTTCGAAGATGCATTAAGATTTCATTTTCAATACATCGAGCTGCATAGGTTGCTAAACGGATTTTCTTTGCTATGTCAAAAGTATTAATTGCTTTTATCAGTCCGATCGTGCCAATTGAAATAAGGTCATCAATATCTTCACCCGTATTATCAAACTTTTTTACAATATGTGCAACCAAGCGTAAGTTCCGTTCCACTAAAACACTTTTGGCAGTCATATCACCTTTTTTGAATTTTTCTAGGTATATCTGTTCTTCTTTTTCGGAAAGAGGTAAGGGAAAGGTATTATTGGTTACATAAGAGACGAGTAACGCAAGACCATTAACAAGGGAAGCCGCCATTGCCACAAAAAAAGACACCAAAGCATTCACCCCCGCCACATCACTTGCTTCATTGTATGGGATCAGATGCATTAATGTGCCTGTTAATTTTTGTATATTATTAGTCGAGAGCTTAGTTTTTTCATGAAACTTGCACCTCGCTGTCACATATCATATAATCACTCTAGGATGGTGATATTATGGAACAGCCGATTGCTGATATTGGAATCATTTTTGCCTCTGTGCTGATATGTGTTTATATGTTATGGGATAAACTCTTCCCGAAATAATCATTAGCCTGAAGCTAAACTACGCCATGGGTCTGTATGGAATGGATAGCCTCACGTAACGCTCCGCCAATACACTTACTCAGTTTCATGACAATGGATAATGGCGTGTTTTGTAAATCTAAATACCCCATGCGTCCACTCGCATTAACAACACCAATGATTGAAATATGTCCTACGCAGGGCAAACGAGCACCAACAGCAATACCAGCCTCTAAACTTCCCTCCCATATTTCTATATTTCCAATTTCAATACGATTACCTAAACATGCATCTACTGCAATAATAATAGGTTGCTGATATTGATGATGAATATCAGCAATAACTTTAACTAAATTGCTAGCATGAACAGGGCTATCTAGGCTACCATATACAACACAGTTTGTATTTTCTTCTAAATATGTTCCGACTAAAGGACCAAGGGCATCACCTATATATCGATCTGAACCAATGCATAGTATAATAACCTGTCTACTCTGTAAATCTTTTTGCTTCTTGATTAAGCGCTGGATATAATGATACATTTTGCTATGTACAGAATTATCATTATAATCAACAATCATTTTCTCCCCCATATCTTTTGACATGCACTTATCTCCTTTTCGAAGCATACTCTACTAACCAATATATATGCCTCTTATCTAAAAAATATGGCAGCCTCCCCCGCGATAACAAGTAAAAGCTTCTTTGCCACTCTTTGGCAAAGAAGCTTTTTTAACAGAATCAGAAAGTGTAGCCAAGTTTTCTTTTTGAAAAATTCTATCCTCTCTGTGCTTATCATACATTATAGTACCAACTTCAAAATGGAGGTAATGTAATGTATCAAACAATAAGTCTTATTATGATTGGTATCATACTACTATTAGGTGGTCTTTTTTTCATGCGCCTTGGTTTACAAGAATTATTTTTGTATAAATTCAAATATTTTTTAGGTAAATTAACCCAACGGCCGTGGCAGGCGCTACTATTTGGTACATTTGCTGCCGCTATGATGCAAAGCAGTACTGCAGTATCACTCCTCACGATTGGCCTGGTAAGTGCGGATTATTTATCTTTTTATCAAGGTTTGGGCATAATTTTAGGCGCCAATATTGGCACCTGTTCTACTGTACAATTAATGACCTTATCCATACCGGTAGATTCTTTTCTACCACTCTTGTTAATTACTGTGATAATAAGCCTACTCATAAAAAAACTTCGCCCTATTTTCATGGCCATCTCTGGACTACTCAGTATCTTTCTGGGAATTACTATTTTATCTGATGGTTTAGGCAATCTTTCGGGATTTACCACGGTCATTGACTATTTAGTAGCCGCTAAGGAAAACGCTCTCTATGGCATTATGGGCGGTATCATTATTACCCTCCTCTTTCAATCTAGCAGTGCGGCAACAGGAGTAATCATGATACTCGCCAGCGATGGCATTATTAATTTGACCACTGCTAGCTATGTCATCTATGGCAATAATATCGGTTCATGTTTATCTTCTATCATCGTAGGAGCCGCTGGCCCCTTAGCTGGCAAACGTATCGCTACAGCTCATGTTTTACTCAACATTTTAGGTGTCGTCTTTTTTTTACCAATGACTAGTTTGCTAACAAGAACAGCCACCTTTATCACAGCAGATTTCGCTGGACAGGTGGCTGTTGTACATACACTATTTAATATTATTTCTTCCTTGGCAATCCTACCAATCATACGCCCGTATGCTAATTTAATTATTTTCTTGATTCCCGGTAAGAGATGAAGCGCGCCCCCATTTAGCTCTTAAGCCAATGACTTCACGGGAAATCGCTGTCGCTACATACATTAATACAGCTGTCATTACAATGGTCCCACCAGGCGCAATATCCAAATAAAAGGAAGCTGTTAAACCAATCGCTACGGATAATACTGAAAAAGCAACCGCTGCCCCCATGGTAGCCTTAAATCCTAACCGTAATAGATGAGCAGTGGCTACAGGTATGATCATTAAGGCGCTTACCAAAAGAACACCCACGACAGTCATGCCAACTACCACCACTGCAGCCGTTAGTATACTGAATAACATATTGATCATGGATGTATTAATTCCTGCCACATTTGCAATGTCTTCATCTAACGTGATAAGCATCAATTTATCAAAAAGTAGATACACAATTGCTAATACTATGGTACCTGAACCAGCGATAATTGAGATATCAGTCATTGAAACCGTAATAATACTACCAAATAAAAAACTTAGAAGCCCAGCACTAGGCATGCGTGTAATTGTGCTAAAAATAATGGCCATCGCAAGACCTGAATAGAAGAAAATAGCCAGTCCCATATCGGCAAATTGAGCATGTTTCCGACGAACAAGCTCAATACCAACAGCACCAATCATGGTAAGAACAAAAGCACCCACGGCTGGATAGATACCAAGCATATAACCACCTGTCACCCCAGCAAAAGCAATATGTCCCAAACCGTCACCAATTAGAGACTGACGGCGCACCACAACAAAACTACCAATTACCGGGCACACAATGGCCGTTATGATGCCTGCTAAGAATGCTCGTTGAATAAAATCATATTGGAAAAATTCCATATTGTCACCCCATCACCCTGTATAGTACCACAAATGCCGTGCTTGAGCATGGGTAGCATTAAACTCTTTATTGCTACCATAAAAACACAATCCCTTATTAATGCATGCGACCTTATTCGCACAATTTATCGCTTTATCAATATCATGAGATACCATCACAACTGTAATGCCCAGATTTTTATTCAATGTGCCAAGTAGTTCATAGATTCGAGCACTGGCTTCATAATCAATACCACTTGTAGGCTCATCCAGTAATAATAGCTCTGGATTTGACGCTAAAGCCATCGCCACCATGACCCGCTGTTGCTGTCCGCCTGAAAGTTCACCAATACGGCGATCACGAAATTTTTCGACGCCCACGAGTTCCATCATATGACTAATAATATGTTTCGTAGCCTGATGGTTTTTTCGTATGGACGATGCGCCTAAGGTTAAACCTAGGGATACTATTTCGGTCACTGTAGCAGGAAATCCCAGTATATTTTTCCCATAATTTTGGGGAACATAGCCGATCAAACCTTGCACGCGAGCAATCGAAATGTCTTTTTCTCCTATTTTCACCTGACCATGTGTCGGCGTGAGCAGTCCAGCCATAATCTTCAGCATGGTGCTTTTCCCTGCGCCATTTGGTCCAACAACGGCTAAAAAATCACCTTTGTCAATCGTCATGGAGATATCTTGTAAAACAACATTATGATCATAAGCAAAATTAATATCCGATAACGTAATTTCAAACATCTTCGTCTCTCCTCACTGAACTTTACACTCCGCACATAAACCCAATAACTCTACATTATGGCGAATAAGCTCATAACCCTTTTGCCTGAGCATGGTGATAAATTCATGATTAATGGGACAATAATCAATACAAACAGCCTGTCCACACTTGATGCAAACAACATGGTGGTGATGATTAGCGTACGCTAATTCATAACGAGTGCTATCGTTACCCACACCTGTTATGGGTGTAAGGACACCAATCTCTGTTAGCATGTTAATATTCCGATAAATAGTATCCAAACCTATATCACTATATTCATCACGTACTAGTTTCCATATCTCAGCTACCGTTAAGAGTCCAGCCGTTTGCACTATCTTTTCAACAATCACACGTCGCTGTGGAGTAATACGATAGCCTTTTTCTTTAAGTTTAGTCATTACCTCATAGATCATATTTCATACTTCCCTTTTTGCAAATAATAGGGATTATTTGCATATCTTTTGAAATTAATTTTAATAATATTCTTATTAATAAAGCATAAAGAAAACTTGGCTTCGGCCAAGCCTCAGCGCAGGCTGAAGCCTTAGTTGCCCTTACTTGTAATCAAGAAAGTGATATACTTTCTGATTACGTAAATAAAACTTGACTTACGTTAAGCCTGAATCGTCCTTACTTTCTAGTCCCCTAGTAAAAATGTCAAAGCATTCTTACTAACATAAAACACTTACGATCGCAAAGGCACAAAGCTGGTAAACTTTATGCCCTTTGCCTCTTTAAGGTTGATCATTTTTCTTTATATCAACCAGCTTAAACATGTTCCTCTTCACTCAGCACTGCCTTCGCATAAAGCCCCCCTTGTGCTAGGAGCTTACCGTGTGTTCCCATTTCTACAATGCGACCATTCACTAAATAAATCACGCGATCGGATGCCACTAAAGTAGATAATCTATGAGTAATGAGAAATGTCGTGCGATGAGCACTCACTGTACGTATGGACTGCATAACCTGTTGCTCGGCTTCACTGTCAAGAGCAGCTGTCGGTTCATCTAATAATAATATGGGTGGATCAATAATAATTGCCCGGGCAATAGCAATGCGTTGCCGCTGTCCGCCAGACAAATTACTACCGAGTTCACTCACTACATAATCATAACAACCAGGAAGTCTCATAATAAAATCATGAGCATTTGCCAATTTAGCCGCCTCTTGAACTTCGGAAAAACTAGCTGTGGGTTGCCCATATCTAATATTCTCTAAAATACTAACATTAAATAAAATAGGTTGCTGTTGGATAAAGCCTATTTGTTTACGTAAAACGCTCATTTTGAGTGTCCGGATATCAATATCATCAATCAATATCGTGCCTGCAACCGGATCATAAAACCTGAGCAATAAATTAGCAAATGATGATTTTCCGGCACCACTGGGTCCGGCAATAGCCACGATATCACCGGGCTGAGCTACAACATTAATATTACAAAGAGTGCCTAGGTTTGGAAGATATTCAAAATTCACATTCTTAAATTCAACTTTACCGGCGACCTGCCCCAGTTCCTCATGTCCATCAACAACCGAATTGATTTGTTGATCTAAAGTACTAATACGTTGCCATGCGACAATACCTAACTTCATATTTGAAATGGCCTCACTAATTTTCCGGATGGGTGTTGGCACATTAATAATATAGATTAAAAAAGCGAACATACCTCCGATGGTCAAATCACCTTCAATGACCTCTTTACCACCATACCAAATAATAGCCGTCATACCAATTGAGGCTAAAAACTCAACTAGAGCTATTAATAAGGCCTTAAACCGTTGTACTTTAATAAAATCAGCAGCAGCATGACGCATCTTAGTATTGAATTTTTCGCACTCGTAATCTTCCCGCACATAACTTTGCACAATCATAATTGATAATAATGCTTGATGTAAAATACCTGTAACTGTCGCCAAGGTATTCTCAACTAGCATCCCTAGACTAGCAATCTTTTTATTGAAAAAACCAATCGCTAATATAATAAAAGGTAATGTAGCAAACGTAACTAATGCCAACTGCCAATCAAAATATATCATGATCAGTATAATAGCCATTAAATTAATTGATTCTATCAACACATCAGGTACTGATACCGATACAGCCTGCTGAATCAGCCCCAAATCATTGGTAAATAAAGAAATTATTTCTCCCGTTGAGCTATTGATAAAGTAAGCATAGTCTAACTTCTGCAAGCGTTTAAACATGGTGACGCGCATTTGAGCCACCATCTTATTACCTGCTTTAGCTATTGTATGCCCATGAATATAAGAAAAGATACCACGCAATAAATAAATGCCGATAATACCTGCGATAATAAAATGTAAGGACTGGATATCACCACTCACTAATACATCGTCAATTAAAAACTTGATAATCAAAGGAGTTGATAACCCTGCAACACTGGCAATAATAAAACATACCAATGCCGTAAGAACTAGCGGCCAATATGGCAATATAAATTTTTGCCAATATAATTTAAACATATAAGCCTCCGAGCTGAATAGAGGCAACTCTATGGGTGCCTAATTTATAATCAATACTCATTACTTTAGCATTCCCCAGTTAATTATACGAAATTCAACAATAATTTTCTACTCCATTTTAATTGACTTTTAAAACAGCTAGGCTCACCACCTAATCATCGCGTTGGTGAAGCCTAGCTGTTTGTGATCATCAAGTAACTCATTCAGCCACAGCTGAGTAGCACCACTTGTGAGGGACGCTAGCCTCACAGTGCAGAGAAGTGGAACTCCCACTTATAGAAGTGGGAGTTTTGACCTTTATAAAACCCTACGTGCTCCTAAGTAACGGTCTCCCCAGTAACCACCATCTATACGAGCTATTGCGATGCCCCGGCTAGAAGTAGCACTAATAAATTGTCCATTCCCTAAATAAATACCAACATGTGAAGCTCCAGATTCATATGTACTAAAATACACTAGATCTCCGGGTTGCAAGCGATTATAAGACACAGATTGTCCAACTTCATACTGTTCATCAGCTGCTCTTGGTAAATAAACTCCAGCTTGGGCGAATATATAACGGGTAAAACCAGAACAATCAAAACCATTAGGGGATGCACCACCAAACACATAAGGAACACCTTGATAACGCAATGAAGTTTGCACCACTCTGCGCACTAGGCTACTTGAACCATCACCACGACTAGTCGCGATTTCTCTGCCCATAATCGCACGATATGTCTCCATTCCAATTACGCCATCAGCTTCAAGGCCTCTGTCTCTTTGGAATCTTCCAATGGCCGCTGCTGTAGCTTGACCAAAATCACCATCAGCACTGCCAGCATCATACCCTAACGCATTAAGTTGCGCTTGAATACCAGCAATATCTTGTCCTTGATCACCTTGATGATAAGCGGCTTCTCCACTGGATAATAGAGCTGCGCTAGTAAAAAGTAACGAAAATACCACGATGCGGAAAAACTTTCTCACTCTTTATACCCCTCTCAAGAGCCTCCGAGGTTAGCTGACGGGTTAGGGTTGAGATTACCCTACTGCTTGGCAAATAAATTGCCGTACAAGTTTCACCCCGAAACGTTGGGTCCCCCGATCCTGTGCGTGGATTAGGCTTTTATAAAAACTGCACATCAGTATAATTCTCTTTTCTTTCGAAAAATCCTGCTAAAAATAGCAATTTGATAAACTTTTATTTAAATATATTTTTTTCCGTCTTTTTTAGTTCATCACGCAGTAAATATAAGGGCCGTTGTTTAACTTCTTCAAAAATGCGCCCTACATATTCACCGATAATCCCCAATCCAAGTAATTGTAATCCACCGAGCAGTAAAATACTGGCCGAAATCGTAGCCCAACCGGGCACTGCTTCTGGAGTAAAAACTTTAATATAAACGACATGCATGGTAACGCCAAAACTAATCAAGGCAAACAATAGACCTATGTAGAAGGCAAAACGTAGGGGAAGTTGGGAATATGCAGTAATACCATCAAGAGCGAAATGTATCATTCTTTTTAAGGAAAACTTGGATATACCTGCATAACGTTTGGGAGCTGTAAATTCTACTAGAATTTGCCGATAACCAATAGCACCAATCATACCACGAATAAATCGTGCCCGTTCTTTAAAACGACGGAAACTTAGTACGACCGTCTTATCTAATAAGCGAAAATCTGAACCACCTTCTTGGATGCGAACTTTGGACATCCAATTTATTAATTTATAAAAAATACTGGAGGTGACGGTTTTAAACCAAGAAACTCCTACGGTACTTACCCTTATGGTTTGTACCACTTCAAAACCATCTTCCCACTTGGACAACAATAAAGGTAACATTTCAGGCGGATGTTGCATATCCCCATCCATAGTAATGACGGCATCACCATTCGCATGGTCAAGACCACACGTTAACGCTAATTGATGTCCATAATTACGTGCCATAATGAGTCCCCGCACTCGTTCATCAGCCTGGGATAAGCGTTCTAATATCAATGGCGTAGCATCACTTGAACCATCATCCACAAAAATCAGTTCAAAAGTATACGCGAGTGGTTCCATACATTTACACACTTCTTGATAAAAAACGTCAATATTATCTTCTTCATTAAAAACCGGTACAACAATCGAAATTAACTGCATTTCTCTCACCTCATAGTCTGAAACCTTATTTTTTAATATCAGGGCGCAAGACAATGGCCTCGCGCAAATAGATGTGTTTAATTGCATGTTGTGGTAAATCTGTATTTAATAAGATCAACACACGAATACAACGTGGCACCCCTGTCGGGCAGTCAATTTCCAATGTTCCAAAAAGTGGCACCTCTATCCAACCTAATTTTCGAGCAGCTACTGCAGGAAACGCTGAATTGAGATCAGCAGTAGAGCTAAACGTAATGGATGCTATATCTTCAGTCTGTATTTTATTGGCATGCACCATGGCAACCAAAAGCTCTTCTGCACGTTTTACTATCTCATTCGGTTCATTTTTATCGACTGAAATTGCCCCTCTAACACCACGCACCAAAATTATCATCCTTTCCCATTATAATTTAGATATGACATTATATCTTTCGTTATTGATCATACTATATCCTCTATCGACATAAAAAATGTACTCTGCAAAATATTTCACTTTAAGCACATCAATTATAATACCACAATCAAAATACGGTATGAATGGACCGACAATAGTCCATTCATACCGTATTTTACAACAAACGTTGCCGAAGTATTTGGATATTGGTCTTTATATCTTCCATTTGCACAGACGCCACTTGCGGGAATTTTCCTATTTCAATCGTCTCAAGGATAGGATTATTGATCTGATCATAAAACACACCAAACCACACCCCAGCAATACCACTTTCCATCCACTCTGCTGGTTCATCACTATCTGTTAACTTTATAGTAATACTACCCTGTCCCAAAAAGTCACGAATGGCTTGACGATCTTCAGGAGTCAGTGACATTTTATTGGAAAACAAAGTCCATCCTTGGCCACTATCCATGAAACGTTGTAATGCTTCATGGATTTCAAATAATACAGCCTTAGCACTCGCTGATACTGCTAACTCTTCATCCATCATTTTTTTACCACCTCTACCTGCCATTCTCTCAGTAGTCGTAGTAATCTTTCTATTACATGTTCCACAGCTCCAGCCACAAGGGCTGTCATTTCCAGACCAATATCAATGGTTAATGGCTGTATTCCTAAAATTATGATTTCCTTGGCAGGTTTCTCTAACACTTCCAAAACCGCTAGTACATCTTGGATACCTAATTCGTGCATGGATACTTTTTCTTTAAAGTACTTCTTAACCTCATCATGACTAAATTGGTAAATTGATCCAGGTGGCAAGGTTCCGGATACTGCATCAACTAAGATCAATTTATCTGTTCCAATTAAAAATCGTAACAATTCCATGCCAAGTGTACCGCCATCTAAGACTTGAACATTTTGGGGAAATTCATAGTGATGAAGAAGTTGTTCCACAACTCTTACACCAAAACCTTCATCCTGCATCAAGATATTGCCGACACCTAAAATCGTAATTTTCCCCATTATTTAAGATCCTCAATATCATCAGGTTCTCTATCATAAAATTTAACACCAGAAAACATGGCTGAAATCTCACCATATTTTTCTGTCATATCCGCCCTTGTTGCCATATACACATGGATAATAACAAATAACATAATCATCCAAGCTACATAATGATGAACCATATGGACAATATATTCATCCGCAAACAAATGATTGATGGGCCCGAATAATTTGGCCAATCCACTACTGGGATTGATCTGTCCATACATACCAAACCCTGTAAAAGCTTCTAAAAAAATCATGGCATAAACCCCACCATAACCGGCTCGGGCCATGGAATTTCGTAAATAAGGCCTATGAGCCGAACGCATAAAGCCATAATGCAAGCTCATATCCACCATGCCCGACCAAAATAGTTTAGTCCATGGTTTAGGCAACATCCGATCTCCCTTATTGATCATAAAACCATAGATCCGAAAAATAAAGGATGCCATTAAGATATAAGCCGCTGAAAAGTGAATAAAACGAATGGTGGACATGGATGCCCAATTGCTAATGGCAAAAGTGGGTTCTATCCCTTGACTACCAATATAAAAGGGATTACCAATATACAGACCCGTAATAAACAATACACCAATTGCACCTACCATCATCCAATGAAAAATTCTCATCCAGATGGAAAATACATAATAAACAATGACTGAACGACTCTTCATTATATCCCCCCCCTTACCAGCCTTACAATTAGCTAAACATTTAAATACGGATCACTATGCACAACCGCCAGCTGACGACCTGAAGCATCATATAAATGAGTAGCACAAGCCAAACAAGGATCAAAGGAATGAATCACTTTTAAGATTTCTAAAGGTTTATCGGCAATTTTCACCTTAGTATCCATCATACTAGCTTCATAGGGACCATAACCGGATGTACTATCCCGAGGACAAGCATTCCACGTAGAGGGTACAACGGCCTGATAATTTTCAATTTTACCATCTTTAATCACGACCCAATGACTCAGCCCGCCACGCGGTGCTTCATGAAGTCCTACACCTCTAGATTCTTTAGGCCAAGTACTAGGTTCCCATTTTTCCATATTAGCCACGGTTGTATCGCCAGCTTTAATATTATTGATCAGTTTATCAAAATAATACTTAGCAATATAGGCCATGACTTGGGATTCTAGTCCGCGTACTGCCGTCCGACCAACTGTCGATAGTAGCCATTTTTCTGGTGACAAATTAAGCAGCTTAGAAACGCCATCAATTTGATCAACCATCATTTTTTCGACCCAAGTTGGCTCAGTAATAATTCCTTGTTTTACTTTAGTATACACAATAATATACCGGGATAATGGACCAACCTCAGCCATTTTCCCTCTCCATTTAGGAGTCTTAATCCAAGAATATTTACCGTTTTCATCAAGGAATTTCCAATCCGTCTTAGTCCCTTCTTTAGGTCCAGTAAACTCAGGTTTAGTCACACCACTCCATGGATGCAACCCTTTGCCATTGGCAGTATCTCCATACCATGAATGCTCAACCCCTTCGGTTAATACGTCAGGATCGGTTAAATCTTTCGCTTCAAAAGTATAAAATATAGCTTTATCCACACCTTGAGCAAAATTTTCTACGATTCCATCAGAGCGCAATAATAAATGTTTATGAAAACTGCCATTGGAAGTGCCTGAATAAGTGTCCTCTGGATAATCACCGAAACCAAGGACTCGTTCTTTCGCTAAACCACCACCATCAACATAACCTTGCTTAACATAAAGTTCACCAATTGCCAAAACATCCGGTACATAAAAGGAACTTGCCAGTGTAATTGCCATATTGATTGATGTATCCACGGCCGCTAGCCGTTCCGCATTGATGGGAGCATTCATATCACTCATGGAAATTGAACAAGGCATACCACCAACAATGTAATGAGGATGAGGATTCTTCCCACCAAAAACAACATGGGAGACTACGATTTCACGCTGTTTATCCAACATATTTAAATAATGAGAGATGGCCATTAAGTGTACTTCAGGTGGCAGTAAATTATAATCCGGATGATCCCACCACTGAGCTGAAAAAATACCTAACTGACCACTATCCACGATTTTTTTTATTTTATCCTGTACGGCTTTATAATAAGTAGTCGTTGCTTTCGGATATTCTTTTGGATAGGCATCGGAATCAAATCCCACCGGACCTTTTAAATCCATTGAATATTTCTCTAATACTGTATTTTGTAGGGCCGCGGTCGCCGCAGGATCTGCTTTTAGAGCAGCCACGGGGCTGACCCAGTCTAAGGCATGCAAATGATAAAAATGCACAATATGGTCATGGACCATTTGGGTGGCAGCCATAATATTACGAATGTAGTTAGCATTTTTTGGTATCTCAATACCTAGAGCATCTTCGACGGCTCTTACACAACCTAGGGCATGAACAGTCGTACAAACGCCACAAATGCGTTGGGCAAAAACCCAGGCATCCCGAGGATCCCTTCCTTTTAAAATTAATTCGATACCACGCCATGCTGTACCACTGGATAATGCATCCTGTACTTTACCAGTCGCTTCATCAACAACAACTTCTAACCGTAAATGCCCTTCAATCCGATTGACAGGGTCAACAACAACACGTTTCATTTGACGCCCTCCTCACATACTCTATTCCTTATCTCCATCTTTGCGTTTATTGTCTAGTTCACTCTTGTCTCCATGGTGCCTTGAGTGTTGAATCGCCGAAATTGCTCCATGAACAAGTACACCAGCAGTGAGCGTTCCTGCTGCAACAATACCCACCTTATCAGCATTCGCAATGACATTAGGCACAGGAATGTTTGGCATACGATCATAAAAAGGATCATTGTCCCAAAAATGATTGGACGAGCATCCCACACAAGGTGCTCCCGATTGAATCGGATAGGAAAGCCCATTCCACCAACGCATATTACCACAAGAATTATAAGTTTCTGGGCCCCGACAGCCGACTTTATACAAACACCAACCAGCTTTACTACCAGCATCATCAAATTTTTCTACAAACATTCCTGAATCAAAAAAGGGCCGGCGATAACAGGTGTCATGAATGCGATTGCCAAAAAATTGTTTAGGACGCCCTTGGCTATCGACAGGGGGAAGTTGTCCGAATAAAGTATAATGCATAATTACACCCGTAATGACTTCTGGAATGGGTGGACAGCCGGGAACTTTAATAATGGTCTTGCCACTAATGACATCACTAACGGATACTGATTTTGTCGGATTAGGTCGAGCAGCCTGTATTCCTCCCCACGCTGCGCATGAGCCCACTTCAATAATAGCCGCAGCTCCTTTGGCCACCTCTCGCAGATTATGGACAAATGGTTTTCCGCCTACCATGCAAGAAATCCCATCATCACCAAGAGGCACTGCCCCTTCCACTGCTAATATATATTTCCCATTATACTTTTTCATAACCTCTTGTAAGTGCTGTTCCAATGGTGCACCAGCCGCTGCTGCCAAAACATCCATATACTCCATTGAAATCATGTTAAGGAGTACATCAGATGCTAGTGGTGTCTGAGAACGAATAAAAGCCTCATCACACCCTGTACATTCATGCCCATGTAACCAAATAAGTGGCACTAGGTTTTTTTGTTCGGCGGCCGATACCACGTCAGAAATCATCAATGGCGATAACCCTAGAATACTGGTAATTGTCACACATGTTTTCAAAAAATTACGTCGACTGATATTCTTTTCTTGGAACAAATCCCACAATGAATTATTTTTTTCCACAATTGCCCTCCTCCCCTGTTTACGAACACTGTTGACTTATACCAAGTGGTATCGCCAAAAGAAGTTTTATTTTTTCCCTTCTCGCACTCCGCGATCACACCATGGTTCTTCTGCCATATAATCACCATCATTATAATAATAGGCGCGCGCCCTACAGCCACCACAAATATCATCGTAGCCACAGGTGCCACAACCGCCTTTTAAGGTTTCATGACGGAGTTTATTGAACATCTCACTATCCTGCCATAATATATCAAAATTAGTTTCACGCACATTACCAACTTTTATTGGTAAGTATGGGCATGCTTGCACATCACCATTAGGCAAAATCACACAATAACCAGTACCAGCGATACATCCTCTAGTAAACCGCATGGGTATATTACGTTCTTTGGCAATACGCATAAACTGGGGAGCACAAGTGGGCTTCAGTTCAATGGGCACTTCTTTTTGTTTCTCCAAGATACGAGTAATTACAGCTTCATACTCTTCAGTCTTTAATGTAGTATCTTCAATATCTTTCCCTCTGCCTGTGGGCACTAAGAAAAAGATATGATGAGCCATGGCCCCTTTTTTTACGGCGAGATCCGTAATATCTGTAACTTCTTTCTCATTCCAATTGGTTACTGTCGTATGAACTTGAAAAGGTAGTCCTACTTTAAGACAAGCTTCCATCCCAGCAATAGTTTTATCCCACGCCCCTTCTGACTGACGGAATTTATCATGAATAGCCTTATCGGTACTATCAAGGCTAATTCCTGCCGCGCCCAGACCAGCTTCTTTTAATTTCATTGCTACTTCTTCAGTTATTAAAATTCCATTGGTTCCAAGTACTGGTCTAAGGCCAATACTCTTGGCATACCGAATTAATTCATAAATATCGGCCCGCATGAGTGGTTCACCACCACTTAATATAATAATTTTAAAACCAGCACGGCCCATTTCATCAAGTAATTTTTTTCCCTCTACAGTACTTAATTCATCAGTGCGTTTATTCCCTGCATCACGATAACAATGAATGCAACTAATATTACACTCCTGCGTGGTATTCCATGAGATAATCATCTATAACGCCTCCATGTTGCACAAATCTTGTTTACTATCAACTATTAAACGAATAATCACCAACGTTTCCAGTCTAATCGATGGCAAATACGACTGGCTATTTTCATTGCCGACTTCAACCAGAACTTCATCTAGACCATTATCGCAAATTTACACAATTTATACAATAGTTTTTATGAATTTAGTATAGCTTATATGAATATTCAAAATAGTTAATAAGAATGTATATGTCCTCCATTTTTTTATCTTTTATCAAATATATCTTCAAGTAAAGTATAAGGCCTATCCATTTGCAAACCTGATGAAGATCATCTTATCCTAAACAAGAAAAAGACTTAGCACTACACCAAGTCTTTTCTTTGCTTTATCATATTACCTTATCAATCGCAGCCATCAAATCTTTACGAGGACGATAGCCAACAATACGTTCTACCTCTTTACTATCTTTAAATAATAACAAGGTAGGAATACTCATCACATTATAATGACTGGCGAGTTGCTGTTGTTCATCAACATTGACCTTAATCACCATGGCTTTGCCTTCATATTCGAGAGCTATCGCCTCAACCTCAGGACCAACCATTTTACAAGGGCCACACCAAGGTGCCCAAAAATCTACAAGTACTGGTTTTCCAGCATTCTGCAATTTGTCACTGAAATCTTTTTCATTACTAATATTTAATACGCTCATGATATAGCCTCCATTATTCAAATTTTAAATTCAGTATTAACAACTATTCACATCCTTATACAAAAGGAGTATATGTATATTGTAGAAAATCAGCAATTAAAAGTCAATACTTAATAAATATATATAATTAATGAAACATAATTATTAAGTAGTTTTTTAGCATCAATAGCAAGGTAAAGAAAAACACGTACCATTCTATTCGAATACTACGTGTTTATTTTAAATCAAGCTGTGAGTGATCAATAAGCCGAGTTTTGTACCGCTTACGCGGTGACGATCATCTATCTAGTCTGGCAGTTACCTGACAGCTCTAGCGACGCAACCCGGAAGGTTCAGCGAGCAGCTTCATCCCTTCCCTATTTGGTCTTGCTCCAGGTGGGGTTTACCTAGCCAGTCAGTCACCTGACTGCTGGTGCGCTCTTACCGCACCGTTCCATCCTTACCGGCAAAACCGGCGGTTTACATTTCTATGGCACTTTCCCTGAGGTCACCCTCGCTGGACGTTATCCAGCACCCTGCTCTATGGAGCTCGGACTTTCCTCGTATGCTTTATGGGCATCCGCGATCATCTTTCCTACTCACAGCACTTTTAAACAATATTCAATTGACTAGATTAACATAATATCATGAAATACTCATATGGTCAAGATACAATCATCATGTAATAAATTCCATATTCTTTAACACACACGAAAAACGTTTTTGTTTACTGTATCTACACTAATATCTACTGCCCATCGATCTTTAGTACCACAGGCTGTAAGATACTCCGCTAAAAAAGGTACTACGGGCTCCTCTGTGGCAAAATGGCCAGCATCAATCACTACAATACCAGCTACTAATGCATCTTGGGCCTCATGATATTTTACATCACCAGTGATGAATACATCGGCTCCCGCAAAAGCGGCTTTTTTTATAAATCCAGCACCACTACCGCCGCACACCGCTACCTTCTTTACTATTTTATCCTGGGGTCCAGCGACATTGATATATTCTAAACCTAATACCATTTTAACCTGAATGATAAACTCACTCAGGGGCATCGGTGCTATCAGCTTGCCAATACGCCCGAGTCCTAAGGAACGACCTGAATTAGCAAGTTCATAAAGATCATAGGCCACCTCTTCATAAGGGTGAACTTTGAGCATCGCCTTGAGCACCCTTCGCATCATCTTTTCTGGCACAATTGTTTCTAAACGGTCTTCTCCCACATATTCTACAACGCCATTACACCCGATAAACGGCTGAGTACCATCTAATGGTAAGAAAGATCCTATCCCCTTTGCTGCGAATGTACAGTGGCTATAATTACCCACATGCCCAGCTCCAACCTCAGATATCGCCCTGCGTACTACTTCCATATGAGTGCTTGGCACAAACACTACTAGCTTACACAATTTTTCTGTATAACTCACAGCAAGAGGTTCAGTCTCCTGTAAATTCAGCTTGGATGCCAAAATATCATTGACTCCCCCTGTCGCGATATCAAGATTGGTATGAGCAGCATATACTGCAATATTTGCCTTCAATAAATTTGCTATTAATTGTCCCTGCGGCAAATCCGTGCGGATGTTATTCACAGCTTTAAACAGAATAGGATGATGAGTAATAATCATATCGATATGATCGTGTACAGCTTGCGCCACGACGTCTTGCGTTACATCTAAGGTGATGAGTAGCTTAGAAATCTCTTGGGCAGGGTTGCCTAGTAATAGCCCCACATTATCCCAGCTTTCAGCTAAATATTTTGGTGCCAGCCCCTCCATAACATCTATAATAACCTGACATTTTACAGACATTGTCTTTTAGCCTCCAGTTGTTTTTGTCTTTCAAGATACTCAGCATATTTAGGACTTTGTCGGGCAGTATTACTTGCTGCCATCTCGTGTAAAACTCGCTCTGTCTGAGCAATAAGATTACCGATATGTAGTTCTAATAATTCCGGTTTATTTTCCCATAATATCATCCCGATATCATACATAATGGGCTCAGTTATGGAAGGTACCCCTTGCTCCGCGACAAGGATTTCATATAACTTACCATCATCCTGAACTAGCGCCTCATTGATAATTCTCCATTTATTCGCACTTAGCCAGCGACGTACTGTTCCAGTTGCCAACATAGGCTGTAAAATTAAACGACTGAGACGACTTGTTACCTCCGGATTACTGCTTAATATTTTAATAATGGTACTACCACCCATTCCAGCAATAACCACTGTATCGACTTCCCCCGGAGAAACGACTGAGAGTCCATCACCAAAACGCACAGATATTTTATCTTTCAGTCCCAAGCTTTCAATATTGTCTTTGGCTGCCCGATAGGGTCCGATATGAACATCACCTGCTACAGCCGAGACGGCAATGTTATTTTGCACAAGTTCGATGGGCAGATATGCATGATCTGTACCAATATCGGCCATACGAGTCCCCTGGGGCACAAAGGCGGCTAATGCCGCTAATCGACTACCAAGCTTCAATGTATTCTCACCTTACCTTAATTATTATTCAACCTGTTCTCTGCGCCTCTGCGGTTAAATCATCGTTCTTATCACACTACACTTAAAAATTCTACAGTTTATGGTGATATAGCAAAAAATGCAAAGCATAGCTTTGCATCTCAATATCGTATGGTGGGCGATGACGGGATCGAACCGCCGACATCCTGCTTGTAAGGCA
>Ga0209123_1001077_pt1 | contig 29174 bp, 21 predicted proteins | sample BarGraIncu00431A_FD_184500 | JGI IMG/M metagenome (GOLD analysis project Ga0209123, IMG submission 184500) | Arctic peat soil microbial communities from Barrow, Alaska, USA - Barrow Graham LP Incubations 004-31A (SPAdes) (version 2) | ecosystem: Environmental > Terrestrial > Soil > Wetlands >...
ATTCGCTTGAATGTTTGGTTATTGTCTATCCTTTTGCATTTGAAGGTAAACTTGTTCAATATATAGGTCGGATTCAACGTTCAGGAAAGCCACCGGTTATATTTGATTTCAGGGATTCCCGCATAGACTATTTTGAGAAGATGTTCAAGATGCGAAGGAGATATTACAGGAAATTGGTGCATTTGTAGATAACACTCAGTATGCTATTTTTAAGAATCCTATAAAATAGTGGACAGCCTGTGGAGGAACACCTCGTTGAGTTCAACGAGGAGATAAACCACGAAAAGGTGCTGTTCAATACAAAATAATTAAATGATTACCCATGTCTATATGGGATATTATTTGCATATTTGCGACACATAAGCGACATAATTTGTATGGAAAACACATTAAACCTATCAAAAGAGATTATTTTCTCTTCATCTGATCCAAGAATTTCTCGGAAAATTTCAGCAGCCGTGAAAACTGGGAAACTCAAAAAGGTAGCCCCACGTATCTACACTACTAACTTGTTGGATTCAGAGTCAACTATCATTAAGCGAAATCTTATTGATATTTTGGCTTGGCGATATCCAAATGCGGTTATCAGTCATCGTAGTGCTCAGGAATTGCGCCCAACTGAGGGCGGTGATTTTTTTCTTACTTATAACTTTCGAAAAAAAATATCCGATCTTCCGGGAATAACCCTCAACATAAATGAAGGGCCAAAAGCCATCGAAGGAGACATCATGCTGAATGGTATTTACATTGCATCTGAGTACCGTTGGATGTTGGAGTGTATGCAAGTTTCAAAGCGAAAGGGCGAACAGTCCAAAGCCTTTCCCATTTCTTTTATTGAAAACAGACTGGAAAAAATGATTCTAATTCAGGGAGAGGATAAGTTAAATGAGTTCAGAGATAAATTAAGGGAAGTTTCGGTTTTACTGAACATGTTGGTTGAATTTGAAAAACTGAATAGAATTATTTCTGCCCTGATGGCTACTCACAATGTGAATGTCCTTACAAATGAATCTTCCAAAGCGAGAGCTACAGGTGTACCATTTGATGCTACACGTGTCGAACTATTCTCCATACTTTTTGATACTCTAAAAGACCATTTCTTTGTTGAACGGACAAATAAGAATACAGATGAAGACTCTTATCGCATGTTTTCCTTTTTTGAAGGTTATTTCTCAAATTATATCGAGGGCACAAGGTTTACAATTGATGAAGCCAAATCTATTGTTGAAACAGGAATTGCCATTCCTAAACGTTTAAAAGATTCACACGATATTTTAGGAACATTTACGGTTATTTCCAACCGGGCAGAAATGCATAAAGTACCGTCAACTCCTGAAGAACTTTTTGAATTACTTCAAAACCGCCACCAGATTTTAATGCGTGAAAGAGAAGATTGCAACCCGGGTCAATTCAAAGATGTAAACAATCAGGCAGGAAATACTTTATTTGTTGACCATAGGCTAGTGAGAGGAACATTAATTCAAGGCTTCAAATACTATGCCGCTCTTAAAGAACCTATGGCCAGAGCAATATTTATGATGTTTATGATAAGTGAAGTGCATCCGTTTATAGATGGCAATGGTCGTATTGCACGAATCATGATGAATGCAGAACTTTTCCGTGGTGGTCAATCCCGCATTATTGTGCCAACAGTGTTCAGAGAAGATTACATTCTGGCATTACGTAAACTGTCACGGTCAAAAGAACCGGACACCTACATCAGAGTTATGGAAAAACTACACAAATTCAGTGATAATTTGTATGGTGTTGATTTTGATGATTTGAATAACTATTTGATTGAGTGTAACGCTTACGAAGAGCCAGAGAAAGCACACTTAAAATATATTGAAAGAGTGTTCATTAAAAAAACCGTAGACGATTTTGACAAAGCGTTGGAAGATGAAAAGGAGCAGATTGAATAGATGATTATATGCGACAATATTTGCGTTTATGCAGGTTGTTTGCGACAAATATTGTTTCCTTACAGTAAAACTCCTCATTAATTGCACTATTTTTTGCACATAGAACGGACTTTAGATCAATTCGAGGATTTATTGAAATTATGAAAGACCTATTTGGCATTGAATAAAATGAAAATTCAATACGCATCCGATTTACATCTGGAATTTTCAGATAACTACAGTTATTTGAAACGGAATCCACTGAAACCAGTAGGAGAGATCCTGGTTCTTGCTGGTGATATTGGCTATTTGAACGATGACAATTATAGCAAGCATCCTTTCTGGGATTGGGCTTCAGACAATTACCGGCAAGTGATTGTTGCTGTTGGCAACCATGAACTATATAGGTATTATGATTTGGCAAAAATGCCCCAGGGCTTAGTGAGTTCAATTCGGGAAAATGTAAAATGCTATTACGATGCAGTCGTTCGGATAGAAAATGTTGATTTTATTATTTCAACCTTATGGGCGAAAATTCCGTTGGAAGAAGCCTACATAACCGAACGTAGCATCAGAGGATAATTGAACATAAAGACCAGTGTAAATCGTTTGACTTTACGTTTTACAGCCTGATTCGTAGATAAATCACAATTCTGCGAGTACTAAAGTAGAGTTGGTCATTGATGTTTTTTTCCATTATAATTTATAACCTATTGGCTTTTTAGGCTTTATTTCTTTTTGCTTGATAGCAAGTTGAGTTAATGCTTGATATATTTCATCAAAAGCCATCTGATATTCATCATCCATTGACTCTATGGCTTCCAATCTTGACTTAATTTCATGAAGTTCTTTTACCAATGGATTTTGAGTCAGATAATTCCTTACTGAAACAAATGCCCGCATTATTGAAATATTTACATCTACTGCAATATCACTATTTAAAACTTCAGATAACATAGCCAGTCCCTGTTCGGTAAATGCAAATGGTGGACGACGAATACCACCCCAACTTGAGGTCACAAACTGTGACTTCAAGATAGACCATTCTTCAGTAGTAATTTGAAACATAAAGTCTGAAGGAAATCGTTTTAAATTTCTCTTAACTGCTTGATTAAGGACTTTCGTATCTACTCCATAAAGCGATGCTAAATCAGAGTCTAACATCACTTGAATTCCCCTAATTCCATATTCTATAAATTGTATGCACAAATATACAATATTAATAATAAATACATATAATATTAATAAATAAAAGGCTGAATATTCAGTGCAGGTTCATAAAGTAAAAAAACCTTGTATTGCTCTTTTCCTATGAATCTGCTTAATAATCTTATAAAGAGAAAGAGCCTGTAAAAATAGTGGTCAGCTAATCGAAAACCATCTCGTTGACATCAACGAGATGGTTTCCATTAGTTAGGGTGCCGAACGTGAAAGACAAACTGATTTTGCTGTACAAACTAAAGAAGGATTACAGAAAAGCCTACAGATCCTGGTGAACATTAACATTTCTACCTGGGGACATTTTGTCCCTAGGTATGATACGACAGGCACAATTGAAAGTGAAACAGGTGGAAGAAGCCTACATAACCGAAAGTGTTAGTGATTTCCACCGGATTTTATATAACGACGAAATATTGACATGGGATAATTTCAATCGGGAACACGAGAGATGTTTCCGGTTCATTCAGAACGAAGTAGCCAAAAGCACTGCAGAACATCTTGTTGTTGTAACTCATCATGTCCCATCTTTTCAATTGTCATCGCCAGATTATGCCGGAAGTAAGATAAACCGAACTTTTACGATGCAAATTGTGTGCCTTGCTTTGATTTAACACGATAACCAACCGAAATAATGACATCCAAATTGTAGTATTCAATTTTACGCTTTACACTTCTATGACCTTCTTTTTGAACTGTCAAGGATTCCTTGACGGTTGAAGTTTTTCTAATTCGCAAAACTGCGACTGCCTGTCGCAGTTTTGTATCTAATTGATAATAATGCATATAATAGCGTTTCATATCCCACAGGTTGCGTGGCGACACACCCATATGCAGTAATACGTTTTTGCCTATCCAAGAAAGCAAAATCGTTACCAAACTCTTTTATAAACGACTGTAAATTAAGCAATATGGCATCTTCCAAATCTTTTTCGGAATAGGTATCTGCAAGTCCAATCATATCGAGAAAATAACTACTACGAAATACAGCATCGGGCGTTAGCGAGTTACTTGATTGTATTTGTAGTAGTTCTTGTTTTATGAGTTCTTCGGGTTTTCGGCTCAGGGCAGTTCGTTCGTAGAGCATTGCATCAATTTTTTGATCGAGCGTGCGGGTATCCCAGTGTTCCTGACGAGCCATTTCCATGTAGAACTTGCGTTTCAACTCGTCATCGACACCCATGAGCGACCGAAGATGTGTCCATGTCAATTGGGTACACACTGCGTACCCAATTTGTTCTTCCGTAAAAAGGTACGCACTGCGTATACAATGTTTTAGTTTTTCATAACCCCAGCCTTTACCATACTTTTGGGTAAGCAAAACAGATAAATTTTTTAAAATTTCTTTGCCATATTCTGCCCGTTTATTATACAGCACATCCTCTTTAATGCGTTTACCAATATGCCAATGCAACAGACAAACTTCGGCATTTACGGTTGTTGCTATGCGACTGCGCGTGCTCTCTATGATTTGGCAAACATCGCTGTATAATTGGGGTGTGTATTCTTCTATGTCATTCATATCTGTAAACCAAAAAAATAAAATTTATAAAACACATAATATGTAATTTGTACAATATGTTTACTCATACGCTGCTAATCCTGATATGTCACGTCCTAGGACAATTGAAAATTCGTAATTGACTTTAAAATATTCTCCACCGAATTTTTATTCAATTGTGAAAAAGTGGCAGTTGTCAAGTAATTCTTGACAACTGAAATTAGTTGTAACTCATTATCTTTAAAGCAATTATTAATGTGCAAACTGATATTTTGCTTTGTTTGCATAAAAGGTGGGGAGCTAAAACCGAGGTAAATCATTTAGAAGTCACCATCCGGTTGCACATCATCAAGTTTTGAATTCAAGATGGGTCACGATAGACCCGGACAAGGGGTCACGATGGTCCGGAATATACAATGGCCAGAGAAAATCAAATACCTCCAGAATAATAGATGGTTTCACCCCGTATTTTGTAACAAAAATATGCTATATTTGTTACAAAATATAACAAAAAGAAGGTATGCAAAGTGTTGAAGACAAGATAATTGGAAAGATTATAAAAATAAAGACTGGAAAATTAATATTTCCTGAAGATTTTCATTCCTTAGGTTCATCTGAAGCTATCCGGTTAAGTTTACACCGCTTGGAAAAAGAAAACCGTATTAAACGGGTGGCTCACGGCATTTATGTACGCCCCGTAATAAGCAAATACATTGGTGAAGTTTTACCCTCTGCCGAGGAGGTAGCAAAAGGAATAGCCAAACGTGATAGAATTCGCATTGTGCCAACAGGTGTTTATGCGCTTAATGCATTAGGGTTAAGCACACAAGTTCCCATGAAGTTGGTCTTTCTGACCGATGGAGCTCCACGAACTATCAAAATAGGGAAACGTACCATAAAATTTAAGAAAACCACACCTAAAAATCTCTTGGCAAAAGGTGAAATAAGTAGTTTGGTGATTCAGGCTTTACGTGAAATCGGTTTAAACAATGTAACCGTGGAGGAAGAATCCAAAATTAGTGAATTATTGAAAAAAGAAAATCCAATAACCCTGCAACACGACATTAAGTTAGCACCTGTTTGGATTCAAAAAATCATTCAAAAAGCACTTTAAATGGCAAAAATTAATTTCTACAATATACCCGTAGCCGGAACAGTATTATCCATCATTTTTGGTAAGAATCATTTTACTCTTATTGCCCATTGCATTTTGGTTACCACTTTTTTTGTAGTATCAAAGAACTTACAAGTCTTTAATTAATATGGTAAGCAATACCGTTGGTAAGTTTAGGGAGTTTGCTGCTGAATTGAAAATTGACGAACATTTAATTCGCAGTATTGATGATGATTTTGTCAGGGTGTAGCGAATTGGACACATAAGGTTTGATTTTAATTGAATATTTTGAATTTAATTTATGGAGAGTGAGGGAGCAGGGGTGAGGTGCAAAATCAGTGTTTCAACACTTTTAGAGGATATTGCCACTTCCGAAGCAAAAGCTAACGGTCTTGATGTCGCTGACTTTATGATTGAACAACTAAGTAAAACGAAAACTGAACCGGTGCTAGAAATCCAAAGTTATTTTTTTCCAACTCTTCAATCATTGATTGTTAAGTTACAACTCTTCAAAAATTTAAACACAAATCTTTTATCACAAATACATTAAAATATGAGATGAATTCTCTATTTTTGTTGATGATTAATAAATTCGATTTTATTTATTAATAAAAATAAATTTATTAATCTAAATCTATTAATCATGAATATTGCCCAGATATCCGATAATCTCGAAAAACTTGTAGAATCGTTCAGCAAAGATAGCTTTATATTTGATTTATTGTTGGCTTATGGTACACCTAAAGCCACTATTAGCCGTTTGCAACAGGGTGATAAAAATATGTTTTCGGGAGAATATGTGATTATCAGAAAGAAACTCTTTTTCAAATCTGTAATAGAAGAAGATTTACAAACAGCATTAAACAACCTAAAGCTAAGCGAAAAAGTAACCAAACAAGCACCGCGTTTTATTATAGTTACTGATTATGAAACATTGTTGGCTTACGATACAAAAACCGATGATTTATTAGATATTCCGATACTTGAGATTCCACAACATAACGATTTTTTTCTTCCCTGGGCAGGTATGGAAAAATCAAAACAACAAACCGAAAATATTGCCGACGTAAAAGCTGCCGAACGCATGGCAAAGCTTTATGACGAAATAAAGAAAGATAACCCTACCACAATACACGAAGAAGTTCATAATCTGAACGTCTTTCTTTCACGCTTACTCTTTTGCTTCTTCGCTGAAGACACAGCAATTTTCGACAAAGATTTATTCACCAAATCGGTTGATTCTCATACACAAAAAGACGGAAGTGATTTGAATGTGTACCTCGACACTCTCTTTGAGGTAATGAATACCAGTCCAGAGGCACGGCGTGCGTCTCTTACAGAACTACCCGCTTACCTCAAAGCATTTCCTTATGTAAACGGAGGATTATTTCGGAATCATCATGCAGCACCGGTATTCAGCCGCAAAAGCCGTCAAATGCTTATTGATTGCGGCCTGTCTCTTCAATGGCAAAACATAAATCCCGACATTTTTGGTTCGATGATTCAGGCGGTAATAACGCCAGAACACCGTGGCGGATTGGGTATGCATTACACGTCTGTGCCAAATATTATGAAAGTCATTGAACCGTTATTTTTGGATGAACTCAAAGCTGAATATGACGCAATTGTAAAGACGAGGCAAGCTTCGTATTCCTACACCGACAAAGCCATTAAATCTTTCAATGCCCTGCTAAAACGTATTTGGAAAATAAAAATCTTCGACCCTGCTTGCGGTAGCGGTAACTTCCTCATTATTGCCTACAAAGAACTTCGCCAATTGGAAATGAAAATTTTCAAAGAATTAGGCGCGTTAGCATTCTCCGAAATAAACCTTGGTAACTTTTACGGCATTGAGCTGGACGACTTTGCACATGAAGTGGCAACACTTTCCCTTTGGCTTGCAGAGCACCAAATGAACCAGACCTTTTTGCGTGAATTTGGTCGCTGTAAACCTGCATTACCGCTACTAGAAACCGGAAACATAGTAAATGGAAATGCTTGCCGGGTTGATTGGGAAGTGGTATGCCCAAAAAATGAAGGTGATGAGATTTATATTTTGGGGAACCCGCCGTATTTGGGAAGTAGTATGCAATCTGGTGAACAGAAAGATGATATGGCATTTGTTTTTAAAGGAATAGTTGGCTACAAAAACTTAGATTACATAGCTTGTTGGTTTTTAAAAGCGGCAAACTACATTCAAAATTTTAATGCTCAATTTGCATATGTAAGTACTAATTCAATTTGTCAAGGCGAACAAGTTTCTATGTTATGGCCAAATTTATTCAATAAAAATATTGAGATTGGATTTGCTCATACTTCTTTTAAATGGACAAACAATGCTAAATCAAATGCAGCTGTTATTGTTGTCATTGTAGGAATGAGAAATCTAATTCCAAAAAAACTAAAATGTATATTTACACTAAATAATAAAATATTTGTAAGTAATATAAATGCTTATTTAGCTCAAGGGAATAATACTATTGTAGAAAAAAGAACAAAATGTTTATCTGCTTTACAAGAAATGGATTATGGAACTAAAACTGTTGATGGAGGATATTTGACATTAAACTTTGAGGAAAAACAGAATTTAATATTAGAAAACAACAATGCAGCAAATTACATAAAAAAATTCACGGGTTCAAATGAATTTATTAATCAAATAGATAGATACTGTTTGTTAATTGACTCTAATAATGTTAGTAAGGCAATAGAAATTACTGAAATAAAAACACGAATTGAAAATGTAAGAAAAATGCGATTGTTAAGCACTAAAAATGCGACAAGAATGAGAGCGGAATTTGCATATGAATTTGGTGAATTAAGGTACAAAAAATCAAATTCAACAATTCTTATTCCAAGAGTTTCATCAGAAAGAAGATTATATATTCCATTTGGATTTTTAATTGATGACTATCTTGTTTCAGATTCTGCTCAAGCAATTTACAACGCGGAGATTTCTACACTTTCTATACTAACTTCCAGAATACATATGGTATGGATGAGAACTGTAGGAGGTAGGTTAAAATCTGATTATAGATACTCTTCAGTTCTCTGTTACAACACTTTTCCTTTCCCCAAAATCTCCGACAAACAGAAAAAGGAATTAGAACAACACGTTTATAATATTATCGGAGAACGAGCCAGAAATGAACCCAAAACCTTAGCACAACTTTACGACCCAGATAAAATGCCAGATGGTCTACGTGAAGCCCACCGCCAGAACGATTTAGCGGTAGAGCGTTGTTACCGCAGTCGCCCGTTTGAAAGCGACGAAGAGCGGTTGGAATATCTGTTTAAACTCTATGAGCAAATGATTAAAGAGGAAAAAGAACGTGGGACGCTGTTTGAAACTGAAAAGAAAAGTAAAAAGTAAGATATGGAAACACTCAAACTAACTGACCAGCAATATAAAGATTGGCTCATTGAACTAAAGAGTAAAATCCGCTCCACACAAATAAAAGCTTCTTTAGCCGTAAACGCTACGCTTGGAGGTTTTTATTGGGAATTGGGGAAGATGATTTCCGAAAAAGAAGGTGCTTGGGGCAGTAAACTCATTGAGCGGTTGGCAAAAGATTTACATGCTGATTTTCCCGAAATGAAAGGATTCTCTGAAAGGAATATTAATTACTGCCGTAAGTTTTATCAATTTTACACACCCTCAATTGTGCAACAGCCTGTTGCACAATTTGAAACAGTCAACAATGCTGATATTTTCCACCAAGGTGGTGGAAAATTGGCTGATAGCCATATATTTCAACTCAATGGCATCAAATTGGGATATTTCGCCGAAAGTAAATTAGATGCAAAAAGCAATGTGCAAAATTTGCATATTGCTTTTTCCGACCACCAATAGATTTTAAATAACCAATTACAAAATGGAAAAAGAAAGTAACAGCCTCGATTATAAAAGTTTGAGAAAAGCAATTGGTAAACAGGCTGATTTAAAATCGCTTGCCGAAACCTGCGTGGCTTTTGCCAATGCACAAGGTGGTAAACTTATCATTGGCATTGAAAATAGGCAAAGTGAGCCTCCTTTAAACCAGAAAGTAAATATTGAAGATGTGAATGCTGTAGTGGTCAAACTACGTAATTTAACTGATGGGGTGGGGTTGGTCAATCCTGAAATATTAACACATACCAATGGGGCTGAGTATTTTGTAATTAGGGTTTTCCCTTCTTTGCGTACCATTGCCACCACTTCGTCGGGTAGGGTATTTATTCGTATTTCTGACAATAGTTGTCCTGTAGGCAGTGATGAGTTAACTAACTTGGCAGCCGAAAAATCTGCTTTTCAATGGGAAATTATAGCAAGCCAGAAAATAACGTTGGAGCAGATTGATAAAGACAGTCTTACACACTTTATTAATGATATTAGGCGGTCCGATAAGGTATCTGATTTTATAAAAAACAAAGAGATTCCAGAATTACTTGGTTTTTATCAGATGATTGACACTGATGGCTTTGTTACAAATTTAGGCATTTTGTGGCTAGGAACGCCTGCACAACGAGCACGCTTAAACTACCCAGTAGCTGTTCAATATATTGTTTACAACGAACGGGATGAGAAAATAAGAAAAAAGGAATGGCATTATCATTTGCACAGCCCTAAAGAATTGTTGCAGGAAATTGAAAAGGAAGCTGTTGAGCTTACCTATAGCACAGAACTTCCTGATGGACTGTTCCGAAAAACGGTGCGACAATACCCCAAAGAGGTGGTAAGAGAATTGCTGATTAATGCCATTGCCCATAAAAAATACACCATTTCGGGTGATATTTTTATTGAAGTATATCCAAATAGAATGACCATTACCAATCCGGGCAGTTTGCCATTAGGAATAACAAAAGAAAATATCTTACACGAGCGTCATCGCAGAAATCCACATCTTATTCAAACACTCAGCGATTTGAAACTAATGGAAGGTGAAGGTTCTGGATATGATTTGGTTTATGAGAAATTAGCTCGTGACGCTAAACCTTTACCTGACATTGTGAGCGAATTCACGAAGGTTGCCGTTACGATTTATTCTGGAGTTATTGATACAGGTGTTATTTCTATTTTAGATTATATTGAAAAACACTACCAACTTACTCAAAAGGAATACATAACGTTGGGTATAATTGCTACTGAGAAAAAAATTCTTTCAACCCAACTTGCAACAAAATTGCAACTCAACCAAGATGACAAAATGCGTTCATGGATTGGGAAATTAATTGAAAATAAGATAATTGTACCACAGGGAATAAAAAAAGGTACTGAATATCTTCTAAACCCAGAATTATTCGCACAAGCTAGATTAGATATTAAACCTTCTTTACGCACTTTAGAACCCTACAAACTAGAAGCGTTAATTGCTGAGGACTTAAAGTATAATGGTGCAAGTAAAATGTCTGATATTCAAAACAGAAATAAGGAAATTACTCAATATGACATTCAAAAAACTATTTATAGAATGGAGAAAAATGGAGATTTATTTCCAAGTGGTGGAAAAAGAAATAGAACTTATAACCTTGTTCAAAAAAAAATAAATGAAAAATAAATTGCGAATAAAAAAGTATATTGTGTAGATAATCAGGTATATAAATTATTTTTTCAGGAAAATAAAAAAAATAAACTCAAAATAATTTTCAATAACCATGCCCGATTTAGTCCACGTTACCTACGCCCAAACAGGGCAAAGCTCACAAACCAATCATTTTGGTATGCGAGAGATGCAGGAAAAAGCCTTTCAAGTAAGAGATGCCCAATACTTATTATTGAAAGCTCCTCCCGCTTCCGGTAAATCACGTGCGTTGATGTTTATCGCTTTAGATAAACTCATAAAACAAGGACTTAAGAAAGTAATAGTTGCCGTGCCGGAAAAATCAATTGGTGGTTCGTTTCGTGCTACGGACCTGAAAAGTCATGGCTTCTATGCCAATTGGGATTTGCACGACAACTACAACCTTTGTACTCCTGGTAATGATGGCAGCAAAGGTAAAGTACAGGCATTTCGGAACTTCATGGAGAATGATGAAAAAATTCTGATTTGTACACATGCCACGTTGCGGTTTGCTTTTGAAGAATTGGAAGAAACGAAATTCGACAATTGCTTGTTGGCTATTGACGAATTTCATCATGTATCTGCTGACGGTGATAGCAAGTTAGGCGAATTATTGCGCCTAATTATGGAAAAGTCAACGGCTCACATTGTAGCCATGACCGGATCTTATTTCCGTGGAGATAGTGTTCCGGTACTTCAGCCCGAAGACGAGGAGAAATTTACGAATGTGACTTATACCTACTATGAGCAGCTAAACGGTTATACCTATCTGAAATCATTAGGAATAGGATATAATTTCTATCAGGGAAATTACACCGAAGCAATTCTTGACGTATTAGATACTGACAAAAAAACGATATTGCACATTCCAAATGTCAATTCGGGCGAGTCACTAAAACGTAAATACGATGAGGTAAATTTCATCTTGGATGCAATAGGGGATGTGATAAAAGTTGATTCAGAAACCAAGGTTATTTATTTGAAACGGCACACAGATGGGAAAACCATTAAAGTAGCCGATTTGGTAAATGACAATCCGCGTGAACGTGATTTAATAGTTAATTACCTACGTGAAATGAAGTCAGTAGATGATATTGATTTGATTATTGCGCTTGGCATGGCAAAAGAAGGTTTCGACTGGCCCTGGTGCGAATATGCATTGACGGTCGGCTATCGGGGTTCTTTGACTGAGATAGTTCAGATTATTGGGCGTTGCACCCGTGACAGCGATAATAAAACACATGCACAATTCACGAATCTCATTGCTCAACCCGATGCAACAAACGAAGACGTAAAGTTTGCTGTAAACAATATGCTGAAAGCTATTACCGCTTCACTTTTAATGGAACAGGTGTTGGCACTAAACTTCAATTTCAAACCTCGTTTTTCACCTGACGACAAAGCAAAGCCGGGCGAAATTTTGGTTAGGGGATATAAAGCTCCAAGTTCCAAACGCGTAAAAGATATTCTTAAATCGGATATAAACGATTTGAAAGCCAATATATTAAAGGATAATAGCATTTTAGCCGCCATCCCTGGCAACATCGATGCTGAAGTAATAAATAAAGTATTGATTAAACAAGTTATTGAAAAAAAATATCCGAACCTGAGCGAAGATGAGGTAGAAGAAGTTCGTCAATATGTGGTGATGGATTCTGTCATGAAAAACACCTTGCAAATCAATGTGAAGGATCTTAAAAAGGCGATCGAAAACGATGAAAGCATTAAAAAAGCCATTGCAGACAACATGTCGAAAGAGGATATCAATACGCTGATTCCTAAAGTAATCAAAACGATCTATCCAGAACTTTCAGACGATGAGGCCAATGCATTAAACAAAGTCAATATCAATACCAACATTATTGAAAGTACCGAAGCCCAGGCAGACAAACGATTTATCCGAATGGCTGGACAGTTTGTAAATATCGACGATATTCATATCGACCTCATAGATCAGGTCAATCCATTCCAACGTGCTTATGAAATCCTTTCAAAATCGGTAACGCCTAAAGTGCTGAAACTAATTCAAGATGTCATTGAAACTTCTCGTATCAAAATGACTGTCGAAGAGGCGTTGATTTATTACCCGGAAAAAGTTCAGAAATTCATGAAAACATTTAATCGGGAACCCAGCATAAAATCTACCGATTTTAATGAACACAGAATGGCTGAAGCTATTTTGTTTTTGAAAGATTTAAGACGTAGAAATCAAACAGCAAGCAATAATTAGACTAAGTTATGTTGAAAAAAAATAAAAAGCTACAGGATATTTTCGACAATGACCCATTGGGCTTGTTGGAAGTTAAGCCTTTAGCCGCTTTTAGAAACGAAGACAATATACTTGTTAGCAAGTTTCAGGAGATTAATCATTTTTATCAACTAAATAAACATTTACCACTTGAAAATAATGGCGTTAATGAACATACCTTGTATTCACGGTTGTGCGATTTTAGGGAAACGGAATCAAAAAGAAAGATCCTTGAACAGTACGACGAATTCGGTCTATTAGTACCGGTAGAAAAAAAAGTATTCACAATAGATGATATTTTGGACGATGATCCACTCGGCTTATTAGACGAGGACGATATGGGTTTGTTTGATTTTGATTTGGTTCAACGACCCGACGAAAGAGCCAGTACCGATTTTGTGGCACGTAGGAAACCTTGTCTTGATTTTGAAAACTATCAATCAAGATTTAAACAGGTTCAGAAAGATCTGAAAGAAGGCAATCGCTCCATAATAGATTTTAAACTTGGGAATCTAATTGAAGGGGCTTATTATCTGCACAATGGTGTCCTATTCTATCTTGAAAAAATAAATATCACCAAAAATGACCATTATAGACCTGATGGAACTAGAGTCAGATCAGATGGACGAACAAGGTGTATTTTTGAAAATGGGACAGAATCAAATATGCTGAAACGTTCAGTCGAAAAAATATTATATGCTAATGGCAACGCCATTACAGAAAAAAATGAAACAAGCATTGAGCAATTTAACCAAAACTTTTCTGGAATAACAGATAATGACAAAGAATCCGGTTTCATTTACATATTAAAATCAAAAAGCGATAAGCCCGAAATCAAAGACATAAAACACCTTTATAAAATCGGATTCTCGACTATAACAGTTGAAGAACGAATTAAAAATGCAGCTCAAGAGCCAACTTATTTGATGGCTGAAGTCCGAATTGTAATGACTTACAAGTGCTTCAATATGAATACCCATAAGCTTGAATTATTGCTGCACAATTTCTTTGGCAGCTCCTGTTTAAATGTTGATGTATTTGATAATCTTGGTAATCGTCATACACCCAGGGAATGGTTTATTGCACCGTTGGATATAATCGAACAAGTGGTACAGTTGATTATTTCGGGAGAGATTGTGGGGTATCGGTATGATGGGGGGGAAGAAGAAATTGTAGTGAGGTGAAAATTTCAAATGTTACCATAAAACATTAATAAGAAAAATAAAAATTGCAAAAATGGCAGGAATCATATTACTGGTAATAGGAGAGTATAAATGTTTGTGAATAAATAAAATGACAACTAAGCATTGTGATTTATTTAAAGATGTCGAGAATGTAAAATTATTAAACAACTAGGAAATGCTGTCAAAATAAGATGATATGAAAAGTAATCAATTTGATTCAGACCGCCTAAGCAAGATTCCAATAACGGAAGTTGCAGAAAAACTTGGTTTGCGATTAATTAAAAATAAGTGTCTTTGCTTTATTCATGAAGAAAAAACCCCTAGCTTTTCAATTAATCCGAAAAAAAATATATGGAATTGTTTCGGTTGTGGAAAAGGTGGTGGAGTCATTAAATTAGTGCAAGAGTTTAATAACTATGATTTTATTGAAGCTTGTAAATGGCTTTCAAACGCATTTAGTATATCCAACTACAATTTAAAACGAACAGTTCACAAGAAAAAATCAATAAAAATTATCTCAAAGTGTAAAGCTGACTCAGAAGTATATAAATGGTTTTTTGACAATCTTTTAGTAACAGAGAAGGTTAGACTCTTTATTGAAAAGCGTTGTTATCCTGAATGTATTATTGAAGAATATAACATAAAAGGGCTAGATGACTGTAAAACGTTTTTTGAAAAATGCAAAACAAAATGGGGCATTGACAGACTTCTGAATTGTGGTCTTGCAAAAGAAATAGTCAATAAAGATACTGGGGAAATTATAACCAAATTCACTTGGTGGACAAGCACTTTATTCTTTCCGTTTTATAATAAAGATGGAGATATCGTATATATACAGGGAAGAACTTTAAATCCAGAATACGAAAAAAAATATAAATATGTAAATCTAAGTGGGGTAGAAACAATTCCATTTAATTTATCAATATTAAACTCAATGACCAAAAATGAGACATTGGTGATAACAGAGGGCTTAACAGATTGTATATCATGCTGTTTAATGAACAAAAAAGCTATTGGTATCATTGGGGCAGGTGGATTTAAAAGAGAATATGTCGAAACTTTAAAAGACTTTGAAATTAATGTCATTCCTGACAATGATAAAAATAATACAGGTGATAAATTTGCAGATAAAATAAAATCCGATTTTAGAACAATTGGAAAAATGATAAATATAATTTCACTTATCGGTTATAAAGATATTTCTGAATACTATATGGCTAAATGGAATCATGGGAAAATTAATTGAAAAAATAACTGATACCAATAATCTTCATTGGGCTTGGAAGAAAGTAAGAAACAACTTCCAAGTTGGTGACATCTGGTATGATGAAATTGATTTGGCTGCATTTGAAGCTAACTTATATGATAATTTGGAAAATATCAAAAGTGAAATAAATTTTGGCACATTTCACTTAAATAATATAAGGCCTCTTCCTTTTCCAAAAGGATGTGATGAAAATGGCAAACCAAGAGTTAGACAGACTTTCGATATTAGTATCAGAGACCAAGTAGTTTGGATGGCTGTAGTAAATGTAATAGGTAATTCATTAGATTCAAGAATGCCATGGTGGAGTTATGGTCATAGGCTTTATGTTCCTATTTGGAAAAATCAAAATGAAAAATGGGAGATTGGCTGGTATACTCATTCAAACGGGCAATTATATAGAAAATGGAATCAAAGTTGGCCATTATTCAGACGAAATATTTCCCTTACTGCAAAGATTATGTGTCGTGATAAAAAAAATACACAATCAAATGAAGAGGAATTTGATAATGCAGAAAAGAATGTATATGAAAACAACGAATATTTACCAAGATATTTTAAATCAGAATATTTAGAAAAAGATTACTGGGGAACAAAATCTGCCAAGCAACTCTTTTGGGGTACAATTGACTTTAGTAAATTTTACCCTAAAGTAAAACGAAGTGTCATATTTGATAATATTCTTAAATATACTGCTGATGCAAAAACGGATAGTCAATTCAAAGCACTCTTAAAAAATTTATTAGATTTCAAGATTGACTCAGCCTGCTGGAAACTCGATGAGTTATCAAAAGAAAACGGTATTGACCTTGAACCTACAACTTTTAATGGTTTACCTACTGGTTTATTTGTTGCGGGTTTTCTTTCTAATGTTGCTTTGCTAGATGTGGATAACAAAATAACTAAAGACTTAAAAAGAGAAAGAGATGTTGCACACTTTAGATTTGTAGATGATCATGTTGTATTAGCTTATGATTTTATTAAACTACAAAAATGGATAGAAAACTATAAGATGTATTTGGAAGAAGCAAATACAGGGGCTAAATTTAATTTTAAAAAAATAGAACCAAAATCCTTATCTAATATTCTTAACCCAGAATGGAAAAATAAGGAAGGGAATGATCTTGCAAATGAGGTAGATAACGCAATAAAAGATTGTTCTCTTGATCCTGCATTCCCAGCTCCATTAATGACACAAACTTTGGCAAAAGTATCTGCTATAAGCAAAAGTGATTTCGAATTTCTTTCACGCAATGAAGAAGAACAGCTAATATCTGATTTAGAACATCTTTTATTGACAGATTTTCCTGATCATGAATTTCGAAAAGATAGTAGAGTTTCTTTTGCTGCTTCTGTATTATCTCGCATTGTCCCGAACACAAAAGATGATTATTCTGAGGTTTATGAATCCCAAAAAAGAATCCAGCATAAAATTAAATCATTTCAGAGAGAATTTCAAAGGGCTGATAAAAACTTCATCACCCAAAAGCTACATGATTTGATATTTGATGACATTAGTAGTATTCCTGATTATTTTACAAAATGGAAAACTGAAATCGATGACAAAGACCAATTTGCCACTCAAAAAAATGAAGCGATAGACGAGATCAAAAAAGAGAAGGAAGAGGAAAAGAGATTAATTTCTTTAATTAATGAACAAAATATATCTCAAAAGAAACGTGTTTACAAACTATTAAATAAGGCTATTTCCGAAAATCCTGAAAAAGTAAGAATTTGGTCACGTGTTATTGATTACTGTCAAAAAGTTGGTTATTGCGATGTTAAAGAGACATATGATAAAATCGATGAGCTCAAAATCGATAAAATACATAGTCTTTCTGCGGCTTTTCTTCGGACGCTTTTCATGAACATTCTATCAGACAGAATTGTACGCATTGTTTATAGTGTTGAGAATAACCAGATTATATCTAAAAAAGATATTGAACGAACGAACTTTTTCCTTAAAACTGTATTTGATGAGACTCTACTTAAAGATATATTTGATAAAGAATCAATGGAAAATAAACCTTATTACTCGAGAACCTATGAGTTTTATAGATTTGTTTTGGGTTCCACAATATTTATTCTTAAAGAAACCAAATGCAAAATTAGTATAAGCCAAGAACTAATTGAACAATATAAATTAATTGATTGGACAAATAAACCTAAAGATTGGATTGAAAAAACTCAATTAAAAGATATCAATTCATGGCTTTATTGGCTTTTATGGAAAACTCACAGTAAAACATCAAGCAAACCGCTCGACTTTTGGAAAAAACTACAACCTTACATTGATTTTTCCAAACCATCATATAAGTCATTGATACATCCTTTCCCTGACTTTAACTATTTACCACAGAATGATAATATGTTTATTAAATTCATCCTAGACAGTGGATTTGATGAAGGATGGCTTTATGAACTTTTCAAAACACGGAAAGAACAATTGACAGATGAAATAAAAATAGAACTTAAAGAAAAACATCTGGTATTATACAATAACCTATTTTCAGAAAACACCAACTTATGGGATTTTATTCATTGGCAACAAATAAAACTAATACAATCTCAAAATGAAATAGATACATTTAATCAATATTTTGACCCTCGTCTTTCAGAGTGGACAGCTTTGGAATTTATAAGACAAATTATTGAGAAAACAAGACAAACACATGAAGATTTTTTCATGGACAATCCTGATAAAAAACTTCACCTTGCAAATTTTATTATATCAGCAGATTTACTTAAAGATAAATCAAATAAAATCTATAGTTGGTTAGATTGGTCTAATAAAATCCGATTCGAAGGTGGTGCAGTTCAATTAGTCGATTATGCTTTTCAAATCTCAGATGAGCGACTGACAACAAAAGCATTATTGGAATCGGAACGTCAGGTTGGAGAAAGAGCTAAAGTTCATGCCTTAGGTGTTATGTTACTACAATTAATATCTCATAATACTAATTTTCCGTGGGTTTGGAATAGTACTGATAAAAGTTTAATTTGGGAGGGTTTATGTTATAAATCAATTCAAGATTCTCCGATTTCCTCATATAGTCTACTTATTTTACAGAGTTGCTTTTCTACTAAAAATAGAGAATCATTTTATATGGCTACGGAATTAGATAACATCAAAGGAGACACTTCTAAAAGTGTTCCTATTATAGATGATGTTTTGACACTAAAAAAGTATATATTAAAAGCACAAGAAGTAATAGAACGTTATCAATTATCAATGGAAGATAACGCACCAAGGCAGCTTCTACCAATAAGTTTAGAACAATTTTCTATTCAAAATAATCCATTCGAAACCCCAAATAACAATGAAAGATAAAGCTGAATATTTGAGAATTGGCCTAATTCAGACATCTCTTGATCAAGACTTAGCTTGGGATTCTACTCCAACTGCTCCTGTAACTATGTCATTAATAGAAGAATTGCGTATATGGAACGAAATAAAGAAAGGATTTAGTTATTTAAAATCAGAACCTGAAAATAATAGACCACACATTATTATCTTGCCAGAATTAACGATTCCTCTTTCTAGAGAAATAGAACTCCAAAAAATTGCAAGTAAAATGGGTGCAGTTATTATTGCGGGTTTGGATTTTCAAGATTCTGATGGACATGTAGAAAACAAGGCTGTGGTAATAATCCCAAAATCATGGCCTAAAATACCATCTTATGGAGGAGTCAATAAATTGTATTTTGGTAAAACATTCTTTGCATATGATGAGAAAAAATACTTTATAGATAAACATAAAATTGGTAAACCATGGCCAGTTATGCACATTTTAGATGCAGGGTCTTTTGGACGAATTGGGGTCGCAATTTGTTCTGATTTTTTTGATATTGAGCGATTTCTTATTTATAGAGGCAATATTCATCATATGATAGTTATTGCATACAATAAAGATGTAAAGTCATATTATTTTTTAGCAGAAGCAATATCTCGCCTAGTTTATTGTAATGTTGTAATTTGTAATACTGGATTTTATGGTGGTAGTATTGTGTTTTCACTTTACAAGGATGAATATAAAAGATATATATACAAACATGAAGGTGGAAAATTATTTACTTCCCAAATTCTCAATCTGCCTGTGAGGCAACTTGATGAAGCCCAAATATCTACTTCAGATGAAGATCGAGTATTTAAGGCTAAGCCACCAGGGTATAAGAATAGAATCCTAAATAGAACTAATGAAACAAATATTCTAGAATAAATCAAACAAATCTCCCTTTTAATTATTTCCTTCTTGTTCGAGATCTATTGTTGAAATTAAATCATATTGAGGTAAATCTGCAATGTCTAAATATTGTTTTTTAATTTCATCAAGGTTTAATTCAGTACTAATATCATCTTCTAACCACGACCCAATATCATTATACAATTTCAAGATTTGCTCGTCACTAATTTTAAGATTATGTCTGATTACTTTAAAGAATTTAATTTCGGAGTATTCAATTAAATCATCAGCTTTAATTATGTTTATGGCAAAGTCAATTAAAGTCAACTCTTCTTCTTTTGTCAAGTCAGCTTCTTTTAGTAAATCAAAGTAATAATTTATAAACTCATTGCCGCTAACATTTAACCTATTCACTAATGAATTAATTTCTTTTTTTAAATCAAAATCTTTAAATACAAGTGATCTGTCGCACATTTTTTTTATCAATGCGACTTCTTTTTTGTCTATATTACCATCAGAAGCCATACAGCAAAAAGCTGTTTTTAGTAGTAGTCTATCAAAACTAATTGTTTCCATATCCGATCTTATTTATATTTAAAAGCCAACTCTTGGTATGTCATTTTTTTTCTCAACATTTACACCTTCCATTTTCATTTTCATTAATTCGTATTTTTTTAATTCTTGGAGTGGAACAGACGGTTTTGTGTTCGTTATAATGTCTTCTAAAATCGTCATTGTAATTCTTGATTTCATTTTTAAGGCTTGTCTTGAAGCTCCATCAACAATTAAATCTTTAATATCAGAAGAAACATAATTTTCCGTCAAAGTTGCTAATTTGTTATAGTCAATTCCAAAGTCTAATGGTCTTGATTTTAAATATAATTCAAACATTGCTCTTCTTGCTTCAAAGTCTGGCGGTGGCAAATAAATCTTTTTATCTAAGCGTCCTGCTCGTAATAATGCTGAATCGATTCTGTCCGGGTAATTTGTCGCACATAAAACAAAAATTCCTCGCTCACCTGTCCTGTCCATTTCTGCCAACATTGCGTCAACAGCATTTTTAGACATTTCGTGCGCATCGCTGTCTCTACTTGGAAATAACCCGCTTATTTCTTCAATAAAAATGATAGTTGGAGCATTCTTTTCAGCATCCTGAAACATTTTTGAAATATTTTCTTCTGTTGCATTAATGTATCGACTTTTCAAAGTACCAGGATTAACATGAATAAAATTGAATCCTACTTCTTCGGCAAAGTGTTTTGCAAAAAAGGTTTTACCACATCCAGGAGGACCATATAAAAGCATTCCATTAGGAATTGTTACGCCGTATTTTGCATATTCTTCAGGATTATGTAAGGCATCAATCACATCTAGTTGCAATTGATCTTTCAAATCTTTCATTCCTGCAATAGCATCAAAACCTTTCCCTTTTGCTTTCAGGGGTTTAATTTTATTTTCTGATTTTACATTTTGTACTTTATCAATATCTTCAACCTCAATCTCGTTATTTAATGCTTGAATAAATTCAGTAGCATTTCTAAAACGATTATCAGGGTCAATACTTAATGATTTCTTTAAGATTAGCTCAATTTTATCATTATAGTCAATAAAATCAGAATTTACTTCATTAATAAATAGCCGATTTTTCCTAGTTTGAATTACATTTTCCTCAATATTTATTCTATCCTCTTTAATTCTTGAAATATCCGTTAGCCAAGGCGGTAGACCAAATACCATCTGATACATAATAGCCCCAACAGAAAAAATATCACTTTGAGGTGAATAAAGACCATTAAAACATTCAGAAGCAACATAGTTTAAGTTCAAACCTACCATGTTGTATGATTTTGTTGATTGGTGAAAGGACCTTGCGTACCCAAAATCAATAATAATTGCTTTGGGTATATCTCCAGACAAATCTAACATTATATTTTGTGGAGTAACTTCATTGTGAATTATCGGATCAGGAAGATTATGTAAATAATCTAATCCTTTTAGTATATCAACTACTATCTGCTTTACGTCGAAATATATTGAAAACGATTCTCTATTAATTCTTTCTGCAATTGTTTCACCGGCAATGAAGTCCAGTACAAGAAAGCCATATTTTTTACCTTCGTAAATTAGCTCCCCACTGTCTTTGTAAGAAACTATGTTTTCGTGCCTTGCTTTTTTCAGTATTTCAATTTCTAATAAATTGTTTTCAGTATCAAAAGCAGAACGGAGTAATTTGGCATAGTAGAATAACTTTACAAAATAAAGTTTTCCATCATTGCCTTTAACCCTGTATGTTTCAGCATTACTTCCTTGTTTAATGAAAAGTAAAACATTATACTTTCCATCTATACAAAATCCTTTGCTTAATATGCCTTTATATGATTCCATTAACCTAATGTTTCTTTTCGTTTTTCATCGTCAGACATTTCGCCAATAATCTGAACCAGTATTGGTCTTAATGAAGAGGTTTTACCATCATTGACTAATTGAAGTCCTTGATTAATCAATTGTCTAGCTTTGGTAGCATTTTTCCATTTAATACTTCCGAAGTCATTATTGAATGATTGCAGCACCTGTACGTAAATGGCATCACCAGTTACAGCATTACGAAGTTCAAAATCAAGTTGACTAATTTCTTTTACTAATGCTTTGGCTTCTTTTATATTTTTTTCCGATATTATGCATTCAATAAGTTTTCGGTATTCAGCTAAATGTGCTTCAACCTTTTCCATATTCAGTTTACACTCAGCATTATTCTTTTTGATTTTATCAATCAAATCCTCTAACTCGTAGAAAGTGTCTTTTAATTCTTGTTCAACTTCCGGCCACAAAATATTTTTTTCTTCTTGTTCTAACTTTAAAAGTTCTTTACGAAACCTATCTAATATTTGAAGTCTCCCGTCTGCTGTTACTCCTACATTATCAACACTTTCTTCTAATTTTTCAAGATTAGAAAGAGTTTCTAAATCACTTACTTTTAGTGCTGTTTTCTTTGCTGAATCGATTTCTTTTCTTAGAAAATCGGATTCTGGTGGTATTTGTTGATTAATATCAATATCAAGTTCCTCTGTATGGTCAATTAATGGGAAATAAGCTGAAAAGAACATTTTTTCAGACCTATCCACTTTTATAGTAATGTCAACTTCACTTCCTTCAGGTAATAATTTTGGAATGGACTCGCCGGTAATTATTACATCATAAACCCAATTGTTTAATAAGGGATTTGTACCGTCTGATTTATGTTCACCTTGGTAGATTGAAATTCGAATTATATCTGTTGCTATTCCTGGTCGAATTGCTTTACGGGTTTTTAATCCATTGCGAACTCCAGTTGCAGGTACTTTCTGGTTTTTTTCAAGACCCTTTACACACTCAAATAAATCTTTTTCAAACTCATCAAAGTATTTTGCAAAACCAATATTGTAAGGTAAAACTGTCATAGAATCTAATCCGCCAATACCTTGTAACATATTGAATGAATCAGGCTGACATTCTAATCTGTTACCAAATTCATCATAAGTAGCTACATTAAACTGGTTAGAACCATCTACTAATATAACTTCCAATAAAGTTTTCTTCTTGGTACTTATACTCTTTCTGCCACTGCTCCATGCTCCGTCTCCACGACTAATTTCAACAAAAATATTATCTGGTATTTTCCCTTCAGTTTTTTCCTTTAAAACCTGAATGTTTATCAAACTGTCAAACTCAACTGTGGTAGCTTCGTAATTAATATCAAGCTGAAGTTTGGTTTTATCTCTGCTCTCATCTTTTACTTCGTCCGATACGGATATAGTGGAAGCAAATAAAGCAGCCCCTATTGCTACAGCGGTCATTGGGTCAATTGAAGAATCAACCTTTTCCGTAATCTGTTCTTTCAGCATTCTTCTCAAAATAGGAGAATATGTCGGTCCTCCAACTAAAATTAGAGCATCCAGATCAGAGCCTTTTAAATTATTCTTAGACAATAGGTCTTTGGTTGTATTAATCGCCTTTTGAAAATGAGGTGATAAAGCTTTATCCATATCAGCCTGAGTAATATTAATATCAATCTCAGGTTCTTCACCGTTTTCATCTTCAAAAGGTAAATCACCTAAATTAGATAAGATATTGTGAGAATCTTTGAATGATAATTGATTTTTAGCTTCTTCTGCATAAGGTTTTACAGCATTACGAAGCATTTGAAGTTTTGTTTCATCATTCAAAATATAATCAATTGCATACGTTTCACTCAAATAAGGTATAATGATTTGATCTACAATAGCATTGTCGAGATCTTTTCCTCCTAACCACATATCTCCTGCTGTATCTTTAACTGCTAGAATACCTTCTTCTGCCTTCACTAGTGCAGCATCAAAAGTTCCACCACCAAAGTCAAACACAACCCAATAACCATCTTTTTTCTTTGAACTTAACCCATAAGCAGTGGCAGCAGCCACTGGTTCTTGCAAAAGTTCAACATGTTTAAATCCTGCTAATTTAGCTGCTCTCATTGTAGCATCTTTCTGAGGATTCAGGAATTTAGCAGGCACAGTAATAACAACAGAATTTACATTTTCATCAATAATATAAGATTTTAGTTTTTTCAATACTTCTGCCGATAATTCTTCTGAACTTAACGCTTTGTCTAAATTGGAACTCTGATAAGTATGAGTTGTCCCCATCGTGCGTTTGAATTCAAGAAAAGAATTTGAACCATTTTTTTCAAGTGTTTTTAATGCTCTTGCACTATCTACCTTTAAAACATTAAAAGCAGTATCACCAACTAAAAAATCTTTTTTCTTTGTAATAGAAACACATGATGGTGTTGTATCTTTTAATGTGTCAGATTTTTTTATAAGCGGTTTTCCATTCTCAATTCTTGCTATGCCCGAATTTGTAGTACCTAAATCTATCCCGTAATCAATTTTAGTTCTCATATTAAATGCCTTTTGAAGTTTCAATTTGTGCTGTTTGAATCATTTTTTCTCTGTAATTAACCTGGGGTTTAATAATCTTCGTTATTTGCTCTAAGTCTTTTTCAATATTTTCATCAGGAATAGAACTAACTACAATTACTTTCATCCCCTGGTGATATTGTTTTCCCAACAATTCAGTTATTTCATATCCGTTTGCATTTAAGTTATCTTTAAGTTTTTGTACGGAGCGTGAAAGTTGTTTCAATCCTTTTACATCTTTATCCATCAGACTGATATTTCTTTCTATAAGCGTAATTTCATCAGCTACTTTCAAAGCCAATGAATGGTCAATTTCCTGAGTTGTTAACTCTCTAGATTGATTTTTTGCTTGCTCCTCAATTAATTGTAGTTGGGTTTCCAATAACTCAGTTTGTTTGCCAAATTCTTTAACCAAGCTTTCTTCGATAGACGATTTGGTTTTGCTTAGTTGATCTATAACGTCTATTTTGTCGGTTCTTTGCTTTTTGTTCAGTATAAAATAGATTACCCCAATAAGAATCAATGCCAATAAAACAGCAATAATCCCATATAAAGTATTTTTACTAAGATTATCATCAATAGCCTGAATTTTAGTATTTGCTGCAGATTCAGTTTTTGTAATCTGTAATCCTAATTTTGAAGTTGCTTGATTTAAAGTGCTGTTAGTGGTGTCAAGTCTATCCGTCAGCAGCAAAACTTTAGCATTGACAACTTTTAATCTTACATTTAAATCCCTAATATCAGTTTTTAAGTTCTCATTCTCATTTTCAAGTTTCTGTACTTGCGCTTGAACTTTTTTTACTTGTTCTTCAACTTTCACAGCATTTGAATTCTGAGCGTAGATTTGAAATGAAGCAAATAACATTATAATAATGGTGAGTTTTTTCATGGCTCAATAAGTTTTATGATTTGATTTAATAATTTGCGTATCAATATATTTGTTATTTTGTGATCTTTCAGTTTTTTAACAAACATAGGTGAATAATGATAATATGTCTTAATAAACCATTGTCCTTGAGTTGATTTATTAAGTACTTCATCTCTAAATTGCCTAAGTATTAAAACCTGTGGGTGATTGTAGCTGCCATAAACCATAGTAGCAATATAACATCCAGAAGGTTCTAATTTGTTTCTAAGGTTTTCAATCGAAATCGAGTTTTTTGTCAAATGCTCTCTTAGAGTTGAGTCCATATCAAATGATTTCAATAAATTTATTACGTTTACTGCAGAAACCACTATAATTAACAAATTATTTTTTGCATTCTTCGGATTTGAATAACTTTCGAAGTTAAAATTATCTTGAGCAGCATTTACTACATTTATTGCTAAATTTAGTCCTAAGTTTGATAATGAATTGCTAATTTTCAAGTATAATTCATCATTATTCCCTAAAACGGATTTTATATTTTGAAGTAATGGATTTAAAGAATTCAATATTTGATTTGTTTTATTTAGATCTTCCTTATAACGATAAAACCTACCTATATTTAGAATATTATTTATAGTGTTTTTATATTCATTTAAAATTGACTCTAGTTGCTTGTGTTTTTCTAAAATTACTTTTAAGTCGTTATCTATTAATTTGTTTTTATCCCTTTCAGGCTTATCCTTAATCCATTCCTTAAGATTTTCTATGTTTTCTGTACATCTTTGTTTTGCAATATTTCCACAAGCTAATGAGTTTGCTATATTCAACACATTCATTACAATTTGACTAGGATCATTTTGAGAATCCTTATATTGTTTAAAGTAATCTATACCACATTGGAGAATTTCTTCTGAAACTTTATCACTTATTGCTATATATTTATTGTTCGAAGACCCTATCACTGATTTTAAAAGAGAAAGACTATCCTTTGTTTGGATGTAAAGTGAATTTCCCGTTTTTATTGCATCGTTGTTATTAGTTTTCCGTTTAGTTCTAAATTCATTAATATTTCGTTCTATTTGTTCAATAGGTTTGCTAATAAATTCTTTGATAAAATCATCTTTTGCGGAGAAATTGTATTTGTTTACTATCTCTAAATATTTAATTGAGCTTATTCCGCCATGCTTTTCAATTTCAGAATGAAGTAATTGAAGAAAAATCAATTGAAGTTGATTTTTAGTTGTTTTATAAGTCTCATCGGTAGTGTTTACAATAAATTTTTTTAAATATTCACTTTCAAGAAATTTTAACTTAAATGAAATTGCTTTTTCTAATATCTTTTCGTCAATACCGGGACAAATAAATGAATTACATAGTAGTAAAGTAGAAAGATTGTGAAAAGCGGAACTATTTCTTTTTGTTATTTCACCTGAGGCAGTTAAATTTAACCAAATATCTGTACATTCTTGAACGTTTCCATCTCTAAGTGATTCAAATGCTGGATCATCTGTAATTGCATTCCCATTATAAAACCAAAACATTGCAGCTGTAATTTTGTCATTATCAAGATTTAATTTTGAAGCTGCTTCGATAACATTTTCAAGACTTCTATCAAGTTTACCAAGACTCGGAAAACTGTAATCTCCTTCAGGTTCTTGCTCTGCAGACAGGTATTGCTTTAGCCGTCTTATTTGTTTGTCTTGTTCTCTTGCAGTAGATCCTGCAAGCAAACCAATCATTCTATAAGGATTATTTTTTATTAATTGCATATATTCTTCAATTTAATAATTCTTTGATCTTCATCTTGTTTCTTTCTGCAAATGGGTAACTAGCGTAAATGTAATAGGAGTGGAGTTACTAACTTTGGATTGTATTCGCTGCAGTTAATTTTAATCAACAACATGAATATAACATAAATATTTTTTGAAAAAAGATTTGGGAGTAATAAGATAAATGTTTCAAGCCTAAATTCTTGAATACTTTTTCTTGAGAATCCATCGTTAACACCTCAAATTTAGTTATTTATAAATATTTTTCAAATCTTTGCTCAAAATTAAAATCCACCACTTTTCAAGTAAAAATTCCAATATTAATTATTTACATCCCTCAAAGTTAACAAAATAATCAATTCACTTTCTTAAATTTCTAATTTTATTCACCCCATCCTAAAAATATCCCAACTATCTATTCACAAACCTTCTGTATAATTCAACGCAAAGTCCACAAACTCCCACTAGAACGCAGTCTTTTGCTCCACACCCCCGAAGTCGCCTTGAAAAAAAAGCGTGAAGAAAATGCGGTCAGGGAGACGTTAAGAATTTCCGCTTTCTTAGACTGACGGAAGGAGGAGCGTAGCGATGACTGAGGAAGGACAGCGGCTGAAGGAGTTCTGTATTTCAGGACGACTGGAAGACGCGGTTCGGAAATTTAAGTCTCCCTGACCGCATTTTTAGCTTTTTTTTTAGCGACAAAGGGGGTGTGGGGCAAAAGACGCAGTGCTTCCAGGCAACCAATTCTTCAATTGAAAAAATGAAGTGAGCCCAGAATATTGAATTCCATTTTTACCTAAATCTTTAAAACAAAAATCCCCTGCAATAATCAATATCACAGGGGATTACTTAAAAAATATCTAAACTTACTTCGTCATCGCCTCTTGCACTGCAACAGCAACCGCCACCGTAGCACCTACCATCGGATTATTCCCCATTCCCAAGAATCCCATCATTTCAACGTGAGCTGGAACAGATGAAGATCCTGCGAATTGAGCGTCTGAGTGCATACGACCCATGGTGTCTGTCATACCGTAAGAAGCAGGACCAGCAGCCATATTGTCGGGGTGCAAAGTACGACCCGTACCGCCACCGGAAGCAACTGAGAAAAATTTCTTGCCTTGTTCGATGCATTCCTTTTTGTAGGTACCTGCAACAGGGTGTTGGAAGCGGGTAGGGTTGGTGGAGTTTCCGGTGATGGAAACGTCAACACCTTCTTTGTGCATCACTGCAACACCTTCACGAACGTCGTCGCAACCGTAGCATTTTACGTTGGCGCGAAGACCTTTGGAGTAAGGAATTTCGGTTACAACAGCAAGGTCGCTGGTGTAGTAGTCAAATTGGGTTTGAACGTAGGTGAAACCATTGATACGAGAGATGATCATGGCTGCGTCTTTTCCAAGACCGTTCAGGATAACGCGAAGAGGTTCTTTGCGTACTTTGTTTGCT
>Ga0209123_1001079_pt1 | contig 29167 bp, 28 predicted proteins | sample BarGraIncu00431A_FD_184500 | JGI IMG/M metagenome (GOLD analysis project Ga0209123, IMG submission 184500) | Arctic peat soil microbial communities from Barrow, Alaska, USA - Barrow Graham LP Incubations 004-31A (SPAdes) (version 2) | ecosystem: Environmental > Terrestrial > Soil > Wetlands >...
TCAGTTTCAAACTGAATCATATCTTATTCCCTCCTGTGCTCTAGTTAGTCTTATTCTTTGAATAAGCTATTATAATTTTAGCCAGAGAAGAGAATAATTATGTGAGGTAATTTGAGAAATATTATTGGTATTGCAAGGCTTTTATCACTTCAACGCACAGTTTCGAATTACCTCACATAACTAATATAAAAGTATGTTTGCATGTAATCACCTCGCTATACTTATTATATTAAATCGTTCGTTTAAAGTCCAAATATTACATGAACGGTTTATATGTATATTAACCACCCAATAATGCCACTTTGAAGGCTGTTAGTTCACGTTCGTCTGCGGTATACTCCAAACGAACTAAAATGTTTGATGTTAATTTTCTTGATAAAATGAAGCCGTAACACTATTGCTTTCTAGTTTAATCGCAGATTTTTTTATTAAAAACTCATTTTCAAAACTTGTTAAAAATGTTATTGATTCTAAAGGTTGTAGTACTACCGAAGTAATCGTCCAGTCATTAATAGTCTCATGAATTTCTTTATCATCATTAGTATTTATATTTACATTTATATCCTCAAACCTTAATCTATTTTTGGTATTGTTTTTCAATTTAATTTTCAGAACTATTCTCTTTTCTACAATTATAAGCTCTTCAATAACAGACTCCACATCCTCGTAACTACTTGCTGTTTCGTTTATAAATGTTATAAATTTAGATTTATTTCTTTGCCATTCAGTTGAGGATACCTTTTCAGAGATTTCAAAGAAGTTTTCAATTTTATCTTTAAATTGTTCAATTTTAGTACTAATCTCTTTATCATAAATCATCATTGAGTTTTGTGTACTCTTTATTACACCTTTTATATTATTATAATCGTAAGGCGGTAATAAGACAGGAACATAATTATCATTAATAGTTACCCAAGTCGCTCCCATTTCAGCAAGACATATATTACTACTATAAAAATATGGTGATAGCATAAATATCACCATCAACTCATTTGTTTGAAATTCTTGCTTTATGCGACCTAAACAATCTTCCAAAAAATCAGAACCTGTTTCTTCATATGAACTATAATATATTTGGTCATTTCTTAATCCAATTATCCTTAATAAATCTACAAATATATCTGTAAAAACTTTATCCTTAGATGAGTGACTTACAAATATTTTCTTATTTTTAGTTATTGTTAGATTATTTAAATTTTCTTCTAAAATCATTCTACATTGTAACCTCTTAGCCTTATTTAAAATTTCACGAAGTTTTGCTTGTTCCGAAATAGTTCCTGCACCTATCCGCCCATACGCTCCTACTTTTTCTGATGGTACTGGTATTATTTTCTCAATATCAACTTCAATATTTATACTTATCAGTTTGGTAATAATACGATTAAATTCATTCATATAATCAACATAACTAGACCACCTTTTCTCAGTATAATCTTCCTCGCTAGCAACAACTAAATTTTTAATATCAATACTCAAATTTTCAAATAACTTATCCATTCTTACAACTCCTCACTCCCATATTTAGTAAATATATAATTATGGCAGTTTTTTCTTTCTTCAAAACCATTAATATTAATTTAATTAAACACATATCCCACTCCTCATTTTGTAACAATTGAATTTTGAGCTTTCAAATCGTTAAGTTTCTTTTTACCCCTAGTTATATTAACCGTTAAGGTATTATCATCAATAAAAGCCGTGTCATCCCATAATGTTTCCAGTAATTCTTCTCTAGTTATAACTTTTCCATCATTACTCATAAATAACTTTAATAGCTTGTATTCATTTTTACTAAGCTCCACTATCTTTTCTTCAAAAGGTTGGAAGATTAATATCTAATATTATAAGATTAGGATCTATATGCTGAACATCTTCTAAAACATTTTCAAAATCATTTAAGAGAATAGTGTCATAATCATAAGCATTTAAATATTCCTGCATATACTTTTTTAATTTTAAATCATCTTCTATTATTAAAATTTTATTCATAGTAAATCTCCTAATTTTATATTTATAATGCTAATTATACCATTTTTTTAATCGATCAAGATATATTTTGAATTAAGGATACACTAAGAAGTGTCGTTAAATTTCCACTAAGGCACATTCAAAAACATAAAAAGACACAAGAAGATTTAGATTTAACTCCACTTGTACCATAATATTTAGCCGATATCTACCGAAAAATGTATATAAAATTATGTAACCAATATTGGCAATGCGGCATACTTTACAGTGACTACAAAATTTTCTAAATTTAAGGAGTGTTAAAATAAATGAGTACTACAAGTTCTTATGAATATTTAGATTATGATAAGCACTGCAACGATAGACCTGATAGATCACTATGTACAATAGAAACCTCATATCCAGGTCTACAGAATATAGTTTCAAATAGTCCAATCTCTTTAGGTTCAATAGTTAATGGAACAAAAACAGGCAGGTGTGTACGCCTGGACGGAAATAGATTAGTTTTCTGTGTACCAGGGCTATATTTAGTAACTTATAGCACATCTGCAGTATGGACGACACTTCCCTATGGAACCAATGAGGCGATAATCCAATTAAAACTCAATCAAACGATACTCGATGGTTCAGAAACTAGAGTTCAAGTGTTGACACCACAGCCTGTAGAAAACCAAAAATCAAATTTAGCTAAGACAGTTCTCGTTCCCGTAACAACTAGAAACGCATCCTTAACTTTAATAAGTACAAGCTTGCAAATTATGGGATTCATAGATACAACAGTAACTGTTGTAAAAGTGGGATAATAGAAAGTTAATATAAAGGAACCGATCTTTTAGATAACGGTTCCTTTTTTATTGAGTAACTCCAATATAAGCAAGAAAATACCATATAATCGATATTTTTAGCCTCTAATTGAGATTATTCACTACTTTTATATAATATTTAGTTTATTATTTTTAGTCCCTTTTCTTAAAAAAAGATAGTTTATATAATAAACTATTATTAACATAATCAACCCGAAGAAATTTGGAATCATTATATTAAGATTGTGAAATGTGTTTTCATAATGGAATAAAGATGTTAAATAAATTGCATTACACATAGATATTATAAATCCAATGGCCGGTATTACTATAATTACTTTTTTTATTATTGCCATTTCTGCGATGATGTAATAAAAAATTATATTACACATCCAAAAACTTAACACAATCCACGCATGAGACAACCTAATTGCAAATTTAGTTTTAAAATAAGTAAGGCTTAGAGTTAATATAATAAACAAAACTATTATCGGAGCAACTTTAGTGAATTTCAACATTATGTCCAATCTTTTTTTTATCTTTAAATTAATTTTGTCAGAATATTTACAAAAAATATTCTTTGAAGCTATCATTAAAAAAACTACTAATAAACTAAACCCTAAAATTAGGTATGACAAGGTAATCTCCCCTTTTTAGTACACATTGATGTACTTTGTTATGTGAAGTTTGAAGTATTTATGTTACAACCGAAATACTCATATAATTATACTATGTTTACAATAAATTCTATATATAAAATTTAAATATGGCTTGTTAATAATACAATAAAGCCCATTCAACATAAAAAATATTGTCTTGAATGAAAGAAGAACTCAATTTTTGAAGTTTTTTTATAAATTATGAAAGGCATACAATATAATAGAAAATAGATTATTTTTGCAATGATTTAAAATGAGTAATAGACTCAAAGTGAAAGTAACTCAATTGGCATTGTGTTACATTCAGAACATTAATATAATCTAAATATATTAAATCCAACCTCATTAGATGTGGGGTTACTTGAGACGATATTTGTTGTACATAAGTCCAACCTATTATTAGGTTGAACTCATTTTGGTTTTAGTTTTTCACCGCCAAACAATAATTTACATTATCAAAGGCTGTTATAGAATGCTCTGAATTTAATTTATTATATTTTTTGAAATACTGATCTGTTATCTCGGTTGGTGTCAAATGCTCATAAACCAAGAAATTACTATCAGCTAATAAGTTTTTAAGTTCTGAATAGGAATAGCTTGCAAGCATTTTCTCATTAGCTCCACCAGCCAGTGCTACTTGTTTTTTGGTTCGTTCTCCTGCTTTTGGGGTATATGAATACTCATCTGGATAATCAAAAACAATAACACTACCTTTTGGAACAAAACATGAAATAGTGTTGAGTGTTTCAGCAAAAGTCCGCTTAGACAAATAGTAGCTTATCCCAAGCAAACTGCAAAAACTGATTTTACTTTTATCAAATTCTGAACAGGCAATTAGATTGCTTTCCCAGTTGTTTTCTGTAAAATTAACTGATACGTAGTGCAGATTGATAGGTTTTTCTGATAATACTGATTGAATACGCTTTTGCTTGTCTGAACCGGTGGCTGGATGATCAAGTTCAAAAATTTGAATGTTTGATGCCCAATCAGGCTGACGATATGCAAAGGTATCATAACCGGCAGCGAAAATCACATATTGCTTTGCACCCACTCTCACAGCATTTTCAAGTGCTTTTTCCGCAAATGCTGATCTACCAAGTGTCGTTGGAGATAACTGATTATCTACAATCCAATGTAATGCTTCTTTTGGGGTACCGTCAAATGATGGATTGAAAAAATTGATTCCTTTTGACATATTACTTGAAATTTGTTCGTATTCATTCTCAGTTAAAATGTCTTTTGCCAAGTAATCATCAAATACTTTTTCTGTATTTTGTACTGAATGATATGCCCTTGAAAATGCACTTATCAATGCGGTCATGCTTTTTTGTTCCATAAAATTATCACCTCTAATAATTAATACCATTTCATTATCAACAGTACAAGACTTGAAATTTTCCTTATTTTGTGGTATAATATAGGCTGAAAATATGAAAGTTTACAAAATATACACATTTATAGCGACGACTTTTGTAATTCAATAGCATATCAAAATATATTTCGCATCTATGAAAAATTATATATAAAACAAAATATAATAAATAATGATGAAAAAGTTGAATGACGTGAAACAAAATTTCACGGCATTTGTTATATACATATAGCTAGCCTATACCCTCATTCATACTTTAATTCATGTCGTCATATCCTATTTTCATTGAATAAAAGGTGTCTAATTGAGAAAATACACTCCATTTATGCACTTTTTTTTCAAAAATAAGCACTACACTATTTTCTGAATTGCTTAGCCACAATATGCCTTTTTTTAAACTATTAATAACTTTTTTACAACAAAAATATTTCCTATAGTAGTTAGAATTATTCCAATAAGTATAAAGCTCCATGATATAGTTGTGAATATAAACGACGGCTTTACAAAACTAATGAACAGTGTTGCATAATAAGAGTTTGCCTTACGATATGTAAAACTATATAAGAAATAAAGCACTATTACTGCGGACACTGAACCTAAAAAACCAGTTATTATTCCCTCAAAAATAAATTTACGTCTAATAAACCAATCTGTTGCACCAAGGTATTGCATCATATTAATTTCATTAATTCTTGAATATATAGCAAGTTTTATTGTATTCTTAATTAAAAAAAATGTTGCTACCATAAGTATAAGGGAAAGTATCACTCCTAACCATTGAATTATTTTAATCATACCCAAAATATTATTAGGAATGTTTTGACTACTGTTAATTTTATTTATGCCTTGTACCCCTTTAAATCGAGAAATTATTTTAGGTATATCATTTGGTCCATTCACTTTAATTATATATGATACTGGTAGGGAAGTATTATTTTCAAAAATATCAGTTACAACATTTGACGTTTGTATTTTTTTATATATATTTTGCTGATCAGTAATCTTTATATCATCTTTTAAAGTCACCCGCACTTCATATTGGGTGTATATACCGATAATCCCCATTCTAATATTCAACATGAATAGCACAAATAGTCCTAAAATAAATAACGTTGACATTATTGAAGCCATGGACGAAATGCTAGTAGTAGCATTGTTTCTAAGATTTTTTGAGGCATCTTTTGATAATAAATTTAAAGTACTAATCTTCATAATTATAACTACTCCTTTCGTTATCACTTGTTAATAACCTGCTTTGTGTAAATTATACTATAATTAACCAAAATTATAAAACAACAATTGGATACACTTATAGACAAATTTTCTTTTTTTCTATTAATCAATCACATCCTATAAAGCATACAAGATAAAAAATGTTATCTTGTATGAAAGAAGAACTGAAATTTTAAAGTTTTTTTACTAATGAGGAAAGGCATGCAAGATAATTAAAAATTATCTTGCATGCCTTTCCTTAAATCTTAAACTTCTGTACCAACTCATTAAGCTTTTATGCAAGTTCTGTAACACGCCTGCAGCATATCGACTAAAAACCTTTTTGGTGGATATGCTTAAAATTTCTTGTTATTTTTTACTCCCTCTCCGTTTTTGTGTTCATTTTACTTGTGAACGCACAATAAAGTATAAAACTTCTCCATAGTGACTTGCAATGAGAAGAGCAGAAACATTGAAACTCCATTTAGAAATTCTTCTTTTGCGAATATGAAATACCCGTAAGCCTCACAGGAGACATAACAATTAATAATTGTTATGCCCCCCAGAGAACTGCCCAGAGGTGAGGCTAGCGAACCCGAGACAGGACGTCGAGTGTGAGCGATAGGGTATTTTATAAAGCAAAAGATTAGAATTTCTTAATGGTTTTTTCAGTTTCAAACTCTAATTGCAAGGCACGCAGGAGAATTTTTATACCTTTTTAATCTTCCTTTTTGTCACTAGCTGCCTCAGCATATGCTAGTTTCATTTCTTCCTCACCTCTAAGGTTTTTGAAAGCAATAGACATCATAAGCTTGATCCTGTTAATTTGATTTACTTCACTTGCTCCCGGGTCATAATCTATAGCAGTTATGTTCGCACCAGGGTATCTTCTCTTTAATTCCTTAATCATTCCTTTACCAGTTACATGATTAGGAAGACAAGCAAAAGGTTGCACGCAAACTATATTTTTTGTTCCACCTTCAATAAGTTCAACCATTTCAGCAGTTAAGAACCATCCTTCACCCGCTTGATTACCTAATGATATTATAGGTGATGCCCCTGCTGCTAATTCCTGTATAGTTTTAGGTGAACCAAATTTTTTACTCCTTTGAAGGACTGATTTCATATGTTTCCTGTAACTTTCTATATATTGAATAGCAATATTATCTATTATTTTATCAGCTTTACTTTTCCCTAAATACTTAGCTTTAAAGTCAGCATCGTAAGCACAGTATAAGAAAAAGTCAGTTAGATCTGGCATAACTGCCTCCCCGCCCTCCTTTTCAATAACATCTATTATGTTATTGTTAGCTGTGGGATGGAACTTGACTAAAATTTCTCCAACTAAACCTATCTTAGGTTTAACACTGTCTTTGATTTCTAAAGAATCAAATTCAGATATAATTTTCGAAATATTATTTTTGTACTCTTTACTTTTTCCTTCTACTACAGCCTCTTTACATATTTTTACCCATTTATCATAAAGTAAATTAGCTGAACCTTCTATTACTTCATAAGGTCTAACCCTGTAGAGTACGCGCATAAGTAAATCTCCATACACTAAGGCCATTATTGATTTTTTAATCATTGGATATGTGTATTTAAAACCTGGATTTTTCTCAAGACCAGCAGCGTTTAAAGATATAACTGGAACATGAGGGAATCCTGCATCCTTAAGTGCTTTTCTTAGGAACCCAATGTAATTTGTAGCCCTACATCCACCACAAGTTTGAGACATTATAACAGAGGTATTATCTATGTCATAATTACCTGATTTAAGTGCAGCAATTAATTGCCCAACTACAATTATTGTAGGATAACAAGCATCGTTATTTACATATTTAAGGCCTTCATCTACAGCTTGTGTATCAACTGATGGTAATACTTGTAGATTATATCCTGATGCACTAAATGCTTCTTGTACAAATTGAAAATGCACAGGTGACATTTGTGGGCATAAAATTGTGTGTTTTTTCCTCATTTCTTTTGTAAATATAACTTTCTTGTCGCTTGTACTAACTTTTCTTGGCACTATCCCATTCTTATCTCGCTCATTAATTGCAGCTTTTAAAGATCTAATTCTAATTCTCGATGCTCCCAAGTTATTGCCTTCATCAATTTTTAAGGTTGTATATATCTTGCCATTGTTTTCGAGTATTTGAGCTACTTGATCAGAGGTTACTGCATCAAGTCCACAACCAAAAGAATTAAGTTGAATAAGTTCAATGTTTGGCTGGCTGGATACAAAACTAGCTGCTGCATATAATCTAGAATGATATACCCACTGATCTACCGCTCTTAGAGGTCTTTCAACAACACCTAAATGAGCCACTGAATCTTCTGTAAGTACAGCCATATCAAAATCAGTGATTACGCTAGGTATTCCATGATTAATCTCAGGATCTATATGATAAGGTCTACCAGCTAAAACTATACCTTTTTTCCCAGTACGCCTAATGTATTCTACTACCTCTTCACCTTTTTTTTGAATATCTAATTTTACTTTTTCAGTTTCGTCCCACGCCTTTTGACACGCTAATGCTACTTCCTTTTTATTAACGTCAAAACAAGCTAACTCATCTGTTAATCTCTTTACAAGTTCTTTCTCATTATCTAAAGAAATAAAAGGATTTAGGAACTTAATATCTCTTTCTTTCAAAATATCCATATTGTTTTTTATTACTTCTGGATACGATGTTACTATAGGACAGTTATAATGATCATCTGCACCTTTTTGCTCCTTTTTTTCATAAGGAATACAAGGATAAAATATTAAATCTACGCCCTTATTAATGAGGCTCATTATATGTCCATGTGCTATTTTAGCAGGGTAACAAGCAGATTCTGATGGAATTGTTTCTATTCCCATTTCATACACTTTTTTAGAAGATCTTTGAGATAGTTCTACTCTAAATCCTAAATTTGTAAAGAAAGTAAACCAGAATGGATAATTTTCATATATATTAAGAACTCTTGGAATACCTATTACTCCTCTTTTCGCCTCATCTTTTTTTAGTGGTATATAATCAAATATTCTTTTATATTTATAATCATATACGTTAGGAATTTCTTCCTTTTTACCACTAAGTCCTAGTGCTTTTTCGCATCGATTACCAGATATAAATTCTCGATCATTATCAAATTTATTGATAGTAAGAACGCATTGATTAGCGCATTGTTTGCATCTTCCCATTGAAGTTTCTATTAATAAGTTATCTAATTTGTCTGATGATAATAATGTAGAAACTTCTCCACTTTCATATCTTTCTTTTGCAATAAGTGATGAACCAAATGCACCCATTAGACCTGCAATATCTGGTCTAACTGCCTCTCTTCCTGATACTATTTCAAAAGCCCGAAGTACGGCGCTATTATAAAAAGTCCCGCCTTGAACTATTATCTTTTTGCCCATATCTTTAGGATCTCTTATTTTAATAACTTTAAGAAGAGCATTTTTTATTACTGAATAAGAAAGTCCTGCTGATATATCTCCTACAGAGGCCCCTTCTTTTTGAGCCTGTTTAACCCTTGAATTCATAAATACAGTACACCTTGAACCTAAATCAACTGGACTTTTGGCAGTTAAGGCCACCTCTGCAAACTCTGCTACTCCCATATTTAGAGAACTCGCAAATGTTTCTATAAAAGAACCGCAACCAGATGAGCAAGCTTCATTTAACATTATGCTATCTATTACTCCATCTTTTATCTTTAGACATTTCATATCTTGTCCACCAATGTCTAATATAAAATCCACTCCAGGCATAAAAAATTCTGCTGCCTTGTAGTGAGCTATAGTCTCAATTTCGCCAATGTCAACTTTTAAGGCTGCCATTATTAATTTTTCGCCATAACCTGTTACTGCTGAGTTTAGTATAGCTACGCCAATAGGCAAAATAGAGTATATATGTTTTAATACCTTTCTAACTAAGGTTAATGGATTGCCTTCATTACTTCCATAATGGGAGAATAAAATGGCACCTTCCTCATCTATAAGAGTAACTTTAGTAGTTGTAGAACCAGCATCTATTCCCAAATAGCAATTTCCAGTGTAGCTAGATAATTCTCTTGTTTTTGCTTTATATTTGCTTTGCCTTTCATTAAAAGCTTGCAGCTCATTATCATCTTCAAATAGAGGCCTAAATCTACGAACATCATGATTAGATACTTGCTTTAATTTTGGAAGCTGATCTTTTAACTCTTCAAATGACATAACACTATTATCCTTTGATGACATGGCAGCCCCTACAGCTACAAATAACTGAGAATCAGTTGGAAAAATAACTTGGTCTGCTGTAAGTTTTAAAGTCTCAATAAACCTTTGTCGTAGCTCTGACAAGAAAAATAATGGACCACCTAGAAATGCAACATTCCCTCTAATTGGTCTACCACATGCAAGCCCACTAATGGTTTGATTAACTACCGACTGAAAAACCGACACAGCAATATCTTCTTTTGCAGCGCCTTCATTTAATAATGGTTGAATATCAGTTTTTGCAAAAACCCCACATCTAGCAGCAATTGGATATATTGTCTTATAATTTTTTGCAAGTTCATTAAGTCCAGTTGCGTCAGTTTGAAGAAGTGAAGCCATTTGATCAATAAACGCTCCAGTACCACCAGCGCAACTACCATTCATTCTTTGATCTATTCCTCCATCAAAATAAATAATTTTTGCATCTTCTCCACCCAGCTCAATAGCTACATTAGTTCTTGGAATAATGTTTTCTATTGCATAGGTACTAGCAATAACTTCTTGAATAAACGGAATGTTCATCCATTTAGATAGGGCTAGTCCACCTGATCCTGTTACAACTATAGTAATATCTGCTTGCCTAAAATTATTATAAGCTTCATATAATAGCTCAGCTATTGTACTTTTTATATCAGAAAAATGCCTCTGATACTTACTATAAATCGTTTGTTCTTGCTCATTTAACACCACTATCTTAACAGTAGTAGACCCTACATCTAACCCAACATGTAATATATTTTTCATAATTATCTTCTCTTTCCTCGCAAGTTTCGATTTATTTGTAATACTAAGCCACTAAATTTTATTTTATATTTTTATGAATATAGATTTATACGCGATGTTTTTAAAAATATCTAATAGCACCTGCAATAACCGATTATACATATATATTTATTCCTCAATAACTAAATTTATTCTCTTCAATACAAACCTACATGGTATTATTTGTATTGATTACTTTTATTGTATTTTTATCAATTACTTATATACTAAATTTATAAATAATTAACAAATAATCATATAATATTATAACTCAATGAATATAATATTTTCAACCTATTTCTTCTATTATTTTACTAACAAATGATAACAAGTATAACAAATGTCGTTAACAATACATTATCTAACCTCATATACTAAACTATAACTTTCGAGGAGATGATAAAGTGATTAAGGTAGAAATTAATAATATAAGTATGAATTATCACTCTCTAACTGCAGAAACTCCTGCACTAGCTGATATTTCATTTGTTGTACAAGAAGGCCAGTTTTTAAGTATTGTAGGCCCTTCCGGCTGTGGAAAATCTACGCTACTAAATATAATAGCGGGTTTGATAACTCCATCAAATGGAAAAATAGTAATTAATAAGAGTGATAATAACGCTAACTTTTTAAAAATTGGATATATGTTTCAAAAGGATCAATTGTTTGATTGGTTAACTATATGGGACAACATACTTTTGGGGCTTAAAATTAACCATTGCATTACAGATGTCAATAAGGAAATGGTGAAAAATCTTTTAATGAGTTATAACCTTTGGGAATTTAGAAATCATCATCCTAGAGAATTATCCGGAGGCATGCGCCAAAGAGTTGCTCTAATTAGAACTCTAGCTTTAAGCCCTGAAGTACTTCTCTTAGATGAGCCTTTCTCTGCTTTAGATTATCAAACTAGATTAAATATCAGTGATGAAGTTTACGAAATCATAAAAAAGGAAAAAAAGACTACTATAATGGTGACACATGACATAGCTGAGGCCATTGCTATGTCGGACGAAATTATTATCTTGTCTAATCGTCCTGCTATAATCACTAAACACATGAATATTGAATTTGGTCAAAATTTCCCTTGTCCTCTAAAACGTAGAGAGGCTCCCAATTTTAGAGTTTACTTCAATGAAATTTGGAAGGAGTTGAATGGTAATGTTGATTCAAAGTGATGAGCAAAAAAATTATATTAAAAATGTAAAAAAGAAGAAGTACATTATAATTTTCACAAGAATAATAATATTAATTGTTTTCTTTAGCTTTTGGGAAATAGCTGGCAGACTTAAATGGATTGATACATTTTTAACAAGTACCCCGTCAAAAATGTTTGCATCCTTTATGCAAATATATGCTGAAGGTACATTACTTACCCATATCTCTGTAACATGTTTTGAAACAATAACGGGTTTCTTGCTAGGAACAATTTTAGGTGCACTAATTGCAATTCTATTATGGTGGTCCGATTTTATTTCAAAAGTTTTAGATCCATACTTAATAGTATTAAATGCCTTACCTAAAGTAGCCCTTGCACCTATTATTATATTTTGGGTGGGCAACGGAATAAAAGCAATAATAGTAATCGCTCTTTTAATATCAATAGTTGTAACTATAATAAGTATACTAAGCGGCTTTAGGGAAGTTGATGAAGATAAAATAAAACTTTTAAAAACCTTCGGAGCTTCTAAATTTCAAATACTAACTAATTTAATTATTCCTGCATCAATTCCAACCCTTATTTCTGCATTAAAAATAAACGTAGGTCTGTCATGGGTTGGCGTAATAATGGGTGAGTTTTTAGTTGCTAAAGAAGGTTTAGGTTTTTTAATAATTTATGGTGGCCAAGTTTCTCAACTAGATATGGTAATGATGAGTATAGTAATACTTTCCGTGCTCGCTTACCTTATGTATGAAATGGTTGCACTACTTGAACGCAAAGTGGTAAGTAAAAATACCTAAACTCCAAATTAAATTTAATAATTGAATATAATTTAAACTCCTTGGAGAGTATTTAGATAACAAATTTATAATTTTTCTTTGAATTATAAGGAGGATACTAATGGAATACTTTCAAAAAGCTAACGCTATATATAATACCAAAGATTATAGTCGAGCAATAGCTCTATATAAAAAAGCTGCAGAAATGAAGGACAATGAGGCTAGTGCGCTTTATAATACTGCGGTATGTTTTATTCATTTAAAACAATACGAAAAGGCCATACCCATATTTCACTCTGCTATAACACTTCGCCCTGAAAGCAAATACTTCTTCAATTTAGCCTATTGTTATGCTATGTGCGTTAACAAGCCCAAAGCATTATATTACTTCAATACCGCTTGGACACTAAATAATGATGATGAAGATTGCGAAAAAGCCATTAATTTATTATTAAAAAGCTATAAAAGAGCTCCCTAAAATTTAGGGAGCTCTTCTTTTACCATTCTCCAGCTATACTTTCTTGCTTATGGTCGATATTAAATCTTTCAGTATTAAAATAATCTCCACCAATTAAAAATGTAGGATCTACATTAATCCACGTATTGTTACTTTCAATATATACTTGATTCCAAGCATGACTAACCCAATTACTTCCGTTAAATCCTTGCCCAGTTATAATTCTTACCTTTATATTATTAGCTTTACACATTGCAGCGTAAAGACATGCATAATCAAAACATATTCCAGTTCTCGAGTTAAAAGTCGGGATGGCCCCTGATTTCACCTCTAAATCATTATTTAACACTCTATTTGCTTTTTCGTCACTATAAGCTACTTCACTACCTACCCAGTTATAAATAGTTCTTGCCTTGTCTACTGTTTTACTTTTATTTTTTACAAGGTTAACTGCAAATTTATCTATTTCTTCATTGGATTTAACCCCTTGCTCAAGCGTAACACCATTGTAATAAACTATGCCCTTTTGATTGTTTAAAGAATCAGGCTGCGCAGTCGACGCATCCTTTACTACAATTTTAAAAGAGTTATTAACAACATTTGGAAGTTGTTTTGCAAGAGTTGAATTAGTAAGTGGAATAACTACTTCTTTGGATATATAGCTATATACTTGTGATTCTTCCAAATACTTATTGTATGTATCTGTTACATTTAAAAGTGAGAGAAAATTCAATACAAAAGTAATAACAATTACATAACATATTGACCTAGGAACTTGAAATACTGCTCCCATAATCCTTTTAAAAATAACACTTTTATTCCTTAAACTAGACTCTATCCCGTCAAGCAAAGGATAAAATGTAATACGACTAATAAATCTCACTACAAAATTTATTACGCTGTAAATTATTAATATAACAAGTGGCATAAGTAGTACATAAATAACTAATGGTTTGCTATTAATAAATCCCATAATATCTATTGGAATACTATTATATATTTTTTTGTACATACCTTCATCATGGGTTATAAACACTTTTTTAGTGTAAAAGATACCTAAACACAATGAAATTAAAAAAGAAATACTTTGAAAAATCCCCTCAATAGCTCCTTTTAAATGCTCAGACGAGAATTTATATATAAACCCTATTATTATTGGATATATAAACAATAATAATAAAATTAAACTTACTGGTTGCTTAAACAATCCTACCACCTACTTTCATTAGTTATATCTTGCTCATAACTGTCTTCTTCTCCATTAACTAAATCTCTTAATGCTTTTTTAATTTGCTCCCACTTAAATCCTCTTCTTAAAAGATAGTCTCCTAGTTTTTTATATAACTTTACCTTCTGAGTTTCTGACTTAATTAATATGTTATATCGTCTGCTAGCAAGCTTATACATTCTTTGATAATCTTCCTCGGATGTATCAACAATTGGACCTACCTGACTCATTTCCTCGTCGTTATCATTACCCGTGATTTCATTTAAAACCTGTTTAATTATATCGTAATCATATCCACTACGTTGTAAATAATCTGATAATTTTTTATAAAGTTTTGTATAATCTTTTTCACTCTTGGATAAAGTAACAAGCTTTTTTTTACCAAGTTTTAAAGCTACTTCTAATTGTTGCCCACTCGTTATCGTGCTTAAACCTTGAATAATTAGTTCTTTTGGAAGTGATTTCTTTAATAGAGCAAACTTAATTTTATTTTTTCCAGCAGAATTAATTTTTTCTTTTATAAACATTTCAACAAACTTCTTATCATTAATGAAATCATACTCGTTTAAAAAAACTATTACTCTATCTATAGTTTTTTCGTCAAATTCCTTCATAACTAATTTATCAATCACTTGTTTCGTAGACTTGTAGCTTCTTTCTAAAAAATGAAGCGCAGCTGTTTTTCCTTTAATATAATTATCTTCATTAGCTATATTCTCTAAACTCTCTTTGTCCATGGCTCTGCCTTTAGTTATATTATGAATATAAACAAGCTCAGCATCACAAGCAAAAGCATATTCCTCATCCATATAGATGTTAACTCTACGTTTGTTTTTCTTTTGGAATTCAATTTTTGTTATAACACTATCTAATATTAACTCGTTCAATATTACACACTCTTTTCTGGTAGAAATATGTGAATTGTTGGTTTTTGTAATACTTTTCTTGAAACATTATATAAATCTTCGCTCTTAATATTATCCATGTTTTTCATGTCATCAGTAAATTGATATATATCTTCATCATCCATAGCCTGATGAATTACATAACTTGCAAGATCTGTAGAGTCCTCCAGGGTTGAAGCTATTGCAGTTTTCATTATCTTTTTCATTAAAGCTATTGTATTATCATCAAAAACTATTTTCTCACTTGCAATGTCATTTATAGCAGTATCAATTACTTGAATTGCTTCATCTACATCTTTCTGCGCAACTGAGGTATAAATATATAATGTCTTAACATTATTAGAAGTATCTAAATGAGTGTAAACATCGTATGATAATCCTCTTTCTTCTCGAAGTTCTCTAAATAATATAGAATTAGAACTTTCTCCGAATTTATAATTTAAAATTCTAAGTGCTAATTCCTCATCTTTAGATAATCCATTAAATGTATATAAATAAAGTATGGTGCTTTGCTCAATTTCTTTTTTATATGATACTTTTTTTATAAATTGGTGATGCTCAACAACTATTTTTTTCTTCTCAAATTCTTTCTGCGTCCAATCACCAAAATACTTATTAATAATATTTATTATGTCCTCATGTTCAAATGGAGATACAATAGATATAAAAGTATTGTTAGGCACATAATACTTATTATAAAAATTAACAAGCTGTTTTCTTGTAACCTTTTTTATTATACTTTCACTACCAATGGTATCTTCTCTAAGTGGACTATCTTTAAATGCAACTTCATTAACTCTTTTAAAACTTAAGTCTTCAATGTCATCATTAATTGTTCTAATCTCAGCGAGAATTACGCCCCTCTCCTTTTCAATTTCATCAACTGGAAAGGTTGAATTTAAAAGCATGTCGCCTAGGAGTATTAAAGCATTTTCTAATTCTTCATTTAAAACTGTGGCGCTATATACGGTGCAGTTAAAATCAGTATATGCATTATATTCTCCTCCTAGATTTTCAAGATCACTGTTTAGCTTTTCATTTGATCTATCTTTTGTACCTTTAAAAAGCATATGCTCTATAAAATGTGCTATTCCCTTTTCATTTTTTTCTTCAAAAAGTGAACCTATATTGACTCCAGCATGAACCGCCGCAATTTGACTATCCTTTTTAATAGTAATAAGTTTGATACCATTACTGAGATTAGTTTGTTTTGTATCAAATATTTCTTTACTCATCATAATATTCTCCTTTAACCAAAAACTGTGTTATTAAAATTTATTGCTTTTAAAAACAATTTCCTATATATAAGAAAACAAAAAGCATATATATTTTAACTATATCACACTTTTAACTATTTTAGACTATATTATTAATTGATTTGAAACTAGAGTCAAACTGGAATTTATACTTCAGCAATTTCCTACAAATTTCTAAGGTAATAAGAAAAAAACTATTGACTAATCACTAAATTTGTAGTAAAATTAAGATTCGAGTCAAATACTCATAGACAGTTCGCAACCATCCTGTCTTAAAATAAAACTATGGAGGCGCAAAAATGAATATTAAATTAAATGAAGGAACTATGTCTGTAAAAATAAGAAATATTGTTTTTGCAGCAATGGTAGCTGCAATTTATGTAGCTTTAACTCTAAGCTTATCGTTTTTCAGCTTTGGAGTTGTTCAATATCGTATTGCTGAAGGACTTACTATTTTACCTTTCTTTGCATCCTTTTCTATACCTGGGCTGCTAATTGGTTGTATAGTATCTAATATCATAAGTCCACTAGGTATTATGGATATGGTTTTCGGTTCCCTTGCAACACTTATAGCCGCGATTTCAACTTACTATATTGGTAAAAGCAATCTAAGATTTAAAAGAATACTTGCTCCATTACCGGCTGTAGTAGTTAATGCCCTTGTTATTGGCATACTGTTAAAGCTTTTATATGTTAAGGACATGCCCCTTTTAGTTTGCATGCTGCAAGTTGCATGGGGAGAATTAGTCTGCTGTTATGGAATTGGATTACCGCTTATTTATATTATTGAGAAGAACTCAATTTTGAGGAATTTTTTTAAATAATTTTTAAAAAGCAATTTAAGTTTGCTTTTTAAGTTTAATATTTATTTTGTATATAATTTGTAATAATAGATGTATTTGATACTTTATGAGAAGAAAGAGGAATTTTAATGAACAAAACAATTGAAAAGCTTAAATTTGATGAACTAGGACTAAACGAATCTGTACTCCATGCTATACAAGATTTAAAATTTGAATATCCATCTGATATTCAAGCAAAAGCTATTCCAGTAGTACTTGAAGGCTTTGATATTATAGGTCAGGCTCAAACAGGAACAGGTAAAACATTAGCCTTTGGTGCACCTATTTTAAGCTTAATGGAAAAATCAAATGGTAAAGTCCAAGCAATAATAATGTCTCCTACAAGAGAACTCGCAGTGCAAGTTTCAGAAGAACTTCAACGTATTGCAAAACATGAAAGAATTAAAATATTACCAATATACGGTGGTCAATCTATCGATAGACAAATATCTGCTTTAAAAAGAGGCGTAGATATCGTTGTTGGAACTCCTGGACGATTACTAGACCATATTAGAAAAGGCACTTTAAAATTATCAAACGCTAAGTTTCTTGTTTTAGATGAAGCAGACGAAATGCTAAACATGGGTTTTATAGAAGATATTGAATCTATTATTAGTAATTTAAGTGAAGACAGACAGACACTACTTTTCTCAGCTACTATGCCAAGAGCTATTAAAATATTGTCAAAAAAATATATGCATCCTGAAACAAAAATTATCGCAATAGAAAAAAAATCTTTAACTGTTTCTAAAATTGAGCAATTTTATTATGAAGTAAATTCAAAAAATAAATTTGAATCATTATGTAGAATACTTGATGTTGATGCACCTAAAACTTGTATACTATTTTGTAAAACTAAAAAGGGTGTAGATGAGTTAGTTGATGCATTACAACCTAGAGGTTATACAGTAGAAGGTATGCACGGAGACATGAAACAAAGTCAAAGAATGAATACTTTAAAGAAATTTAAAGATGGTAATTTGAATTACCTAATTGCAACTGATGTAGCTGCAAGAGGAATTGACGTTGAGGATGTTACTCATGTAATAAACTATGATTTACCACAAGATAGTGAATCTTATATACATAGAATTGGAAGAACTGGTAGAGCTGGTAAAGAAGGTACAGCTTATAGTCTTATAACAAGGCGCGAAGCATCTTCAATAAGACAAATTGAGCGTGATACTAAAAGTGTTATCTCTAAAAAAACTGTACCTACAATAACAGATATTTTTGCAGCAAAATCTGAGACTATTATGGATTCTATAAAATTAGTTTTAGAAGAAAACTTATATGAGAATTTCCTTCCACTTGGACAGAATCTTATAAAAGAATTCGGTGCTGAAGATGTAGCTGCTTCTCTAATTAAAATTATTTTTGATAAAGAAGTTAACTATAATTATGCAGATGATTCTACAACCACTCCAATAACAGATACTGTTAGATTATTCTTATCTATCGGACGAATGGATGAAGTTATGACTAAGGATATTATATCTTTCTTATGTGAAACTGCTAATCTTAATAAAAATGAGCTTGGTCGTATCGATATTTTAGATAAATTCTCATTCTTAGATGTACCTGCAAACCTTGTTGATTCTATTTTAAATAATAGTTCAGGTAAGAAGTTAAACAGTAGAAAAGTAAATATTGAAGTTGCTAAATCTAGAAGATAAATTTAGCACAAAAAAAAGATCACTTATTCGTAAGTGATCTTTTTTTACGTAAACTTTTATTAATATTTTTTTGTTTTTACTTATAATCATCACTCCCTTTAACATACAATATTAACGGGGTGATAATTATGAATAAATTTAAAAAGCTAATTTATACTTTAACTTTTATCTTGATAATAGAAATCTGTCTTATTTACATGCAATATAAATAATTAATCTCAGCTTATTTCCTTTTTAATAATGCTTTTATAAAAAGCCATAGTCTTAAGTTACAATATTGTGGTTTACATTATAATAACGTAGCTTTAATTATTTCTTCAAAAGTGCATAATTTTTGCACAATTACACTGCTCTTAATATGCCTTGGCGCCAAAATAGTATACATAGTAGTACTGTAATCTGGATTCTCCTCTTCCTCATCATCAATTAAAAATTCTATATTCTTAACTTTTATACTCATGCCTTCAAAATACTGTTCCAATTTCTCTACCATGTCTTTCTTATTAACATATTGAATTTCCAATTTAAGTATATTAGTATTTTTAAAGAACCTATCTTCAAAAGACTTAAGGAATACTAATACTATAAAAATAAATATAGTTGCGAGTATTGTAAGGGTGTAATATCCTAACCCAACCGCAAGTCCAATACATGCAACTGTCCATATGCTTGCTGCCGTAGTAAGCCCTTTTATTGATCCCTTATCATGTATAATAGTCCCTGCACCTAGAAATCCAACTCCTGTTATAACTTGCGCTCCAAGCCGGCCAATATCTACTTTCATGGCTGTTTGTAGTTCTGGATGTTGAATTATCATATTTGTTGTTTCTTGAATTGAATACAATTGTATCATTGAGGTAATTGCTGCCCCTAAACATACTAAAATATGTGTCCTAAACCCAGCTGGTCTGTTTTTAAATTCTCTCTCATATCCAATTAGACCACCAACTACAACTGCAAGCGCAAGCCTTATTATTACTTCATATACTAACATGTACATACCCCCATAAATTGCTTGCCCATTTATAATTTAATTTAAATACTTTAATTCTATATTGTTAGACTTTAACCATGATCTAACAAATTTATCTATGCAACTATCTTCATATTTATACCACTCATCTGTTTCAGATGAATTTACTTTGCCTTCACTATCTATGCCTTCTTGCTCTTCATCTTGTTTATCCATTAGAATATGCTTAAACTTTTTTATTGGTTCTTCGCTATCTAATGCATTTTGTAATTCTAGTTTTAAATCAGAATCACTACTCATTTTATCAACATATTCCTTCATCGCTTTTATATAAAAACTCTCATCTATGAGAGGAGTACTCAAATATCTATTAACCTCATCTTCGCTAATAAGTATTGCTTTGCTCACAAATTCTTTTAACCAACTATCAAAAGAATTTTCTTTTAAAGTTCCACTTTCTAATGCTAAACTTACTTCTGTAGGAATATATATAACCTCACCCGTAACAACGTCTAAAAAACTTTTCCCCAAATTGTCATCAACATGAGCAATTGTTTCTATAAGTGCCTCCATATCAATTTGTACTAGATTCAAATTTCTACCTCCTAGATTTATTAAAACAGCTAAATACTCCGAGCCATTTAATCTTTTTATTTTTTATACTTACAACGAAAAACCAATAAACCTCAGAGGTTTATTGGTTTACTTTTTATTCTTCAAAAGTTGAATCGTATTCTTCGAGTACTCTTTCAAATTCTTCTTCATCTTCTACTGCAATATATTGCTCTTTACCGTCTACTACTTCAATTTTATAAACAAAAGCATCATCTTCTTCTCCGATAGGAGCTAATAAAGCATATTTATTCTCATCTAATTCAATGATTTCTATTAATTCAAAATCAATTTTTTCTCCATCTTCATCTAACATTGTTATAATTTTATTTTCTTCCATGATGATTCCCCTTTCAACCTTAGTACCCATATTATAACGTTAATGTAGCTAAAATGTCTATATAAAATAAAGATTTATGCTATATTATTTACCTTTTACGCCCCATATTATACCTTAATCAAATAAATGTTATGTTATTTACTATAGCCATACATTCCTCTAACAGAAACCTCTCCTGAAACAATATATTCTATAATTCCTTGCTCGTTTTCAACAATTAATTCTCCTGAGTCACTTATATCTATCGCTTTAGCTATTCTTACTTTTCCTCTACTAACTAATTGTATTTCTTTTCCTATAAGCATAGAGTTTTTTCTACAAACATCTATAGTTTCTTTTATGTTACCATTTTGCACAAATTCATTATACAGCTCTTCAAATATGTTTAATATATTAGCAGCGAGTAACTTCCTGTCCATGCATTTTCCACTTTCAATTTTAAGTGATGTTGCTACATCTTTTAGATCCATTGGTATATCTTCTTCTTCTAAGTTTACATTGATGCCAATTCCCATAACTAAATAATTAATATGATCTATTTCTCCACTCATTTCTGTTAATATACCGCACACCTTTTTACCATTAATAACTATGTCATTAGGCCACTTAATGCTAGTTTCAACACACATTTTCATGATAGCCGTTTGAGCGGCCGCTGCTCCAATTAAGGTTATTTGAGATGCGTTTTGCGTAATTATGTTTGGCCTAAGTATAATGGACATCCATATACCCTTATGTTTGGGAGACACCCAATTTCGCCCTAGCCTACCACGACCTGATGTTTGCTCCTCACTTATTACAACTGTGCCATGAGCGCAACTCGCCTCTGCTAGTTCTTTAGCCTTAGAGTTAGTTGACCCTATAGAATCATAGTGAATGATATTTCTACCTATGTATTTTGTATTTAGAAAATTTTTAATCTCCTCAAATGTAAGTATATCTGGCGATGATATTACTTTGTAGCCCTTTCTTGAAATCGCTTCAATTTCGTAGCCATCCTCTTTAATTACATTTATATGTTTCCAAATAGCCGCACGGCTAACTCCTAACTCATCACTAATTTTCTGGCCAGATACAAATTCATCTCCGCTATCCTTAAGTAGTTTAAGAATTTTTTCCTTCATAATATTCACACCTTTTTTGTTTTATAAAATCACGAAGAATATAATTCATACTATTATAATCTTCTGTATTCCGCGGGTTTATATTTATCTTTTCCTTTAAGTGCAAGATCAATATTCGCTAATAATTGATTCTTATCACCTGGTAGAGTTCCAGAAAGTGCCACATAATTAGAAGCATGATTGCTCCTAAAAATACAACTAGTAACTTCTACGTTTTGTAAAAACTCTCTTAGTTCTCTCATGATTTCTTCTGGAGTTAACACCGCAAATTTGCCATTTTGTATATCTTGTTGCATTGGAGTTCCCTGTTCTAACATTAAAGTTAAAAATCCAACATAATCTGGATCTATAGCACTTATAAGTTTTGCAGATTCTATTGCATTTTCACTTATTTTCCCCCTGCCTCCTATTCCAGAAATCAGGGTAGTTGATAACTTTATTCCACTTTCTTTAACCTTTCGGCCTGCCATAACCATCTCGCTTGCAGTTATGCCCTTATTAATGCTTTTTAATATTTCATTACTACCAGATTCAACCCCTAGATACAAAATGCCTACCCCAAGCTCCTTAAGTTCTTGAAGCTCCTCTAATGATTTTGCTATAATGTTATTAGATGTAGCATAAATCCCTACTCTCTCGCACCCGGGAAATAATTCTTTTATCTTTAATAAAATTAATTTTAATTTACTAGTTTCTAGAACTAAAGCATCCCCATCAGCTAAAAATACCCTCTTAACATTTCCATAATCTAATTTAGCCTGCGCAAGATCTGCCATAATATCTTTTATATCACGTATTCTAAACTTCTTTTCCTTATACATAGCGCAAAAACTACATCCATTGTGCGAACACCCAATCGTAACTTGTACAATAAGGCTAGATGCCTCACTAGGTGGCCTATATACTATCCCTTCATACATCACTATATTTCATCTCCTACCTAGCCCTGCCCTCCCCCACGCTGAAAGCCGTGGGTTCTTTCGCATTACACAAATATCCTTAAATAATACCCTCTCAGTATACCATACACATTTCTAATAAAATAAACCATCTATGCACATCTCTTTTATCCGTCCTCTTTAATAAACTTCCTTAGTTATGTATGAGATTTTTCTTAAATTATCTATCACATATAACCTTTATTATTATTGAATATATATTATTCATTTTCATAGTTAAAACGAACTTATATAGCTCTTTATATTAATAAAGATATTAACAAATGTATATCTTGCGTAAGCAACATTTGAACAAGCCTTAGTAATTCTTAATTTATTTTCTTAGAGCTACGTGTAGAAAAATGCATGTTTGAGCATAGCGAGTTTGCATTTTTTAGTAGCTCTAAGAAAATAAATTTTAGAATTACTTAGCGAAGTGAATGTTGCAGAGCAATATATACATTTGTCTATATTGATTATTTTAAAGACATTCTCTCTTCACATATTCTAACGAAAGCCTGGATATTTTCTTTTTCAATTTTGATTTTACCCTCATTCATTTCTCCTCTACCAAGCCTATCACACTCTGATAACAATGCAATTTCTTTGATGGATACCGCTTTCGACATTTTATTTACATCTGCAAAAGGTAAATCTTTTGTTATAAAAAGAGTTTGCATATGCCATCTAACTAAGGCTATAACCTGTTTAATTAACTGCGAGTCATCTGTAAGTTCTTCCAAAAATGTCTTGGCAAGCTCTGCCCCTACCTTATCATGATCATAAGATGTTATTTTTCCTTTTTTGACTTTTGTAGTAGGTGCTTTACCTAAATCATGAAGTAATGCTCCCCACATAAATGCTCTAGGATTTTCACTAAGATGTTTTACTTTTGCTGCATTATCTATAACGAGCAATGTATGTTTCCATACATTGCCTTCCGGATGATGTAATGGCGATTGAGGAGTGTCCACTAATTCTCTTATTAATGAATATGGATACTTCTCATATATGCCTTTATCGTTTATTATTTCATTAAAATATGTAGATGGCTTCTCATCTTCCATTAAATGTCTTTCAAATTCTTCAAATGTTTTTTTCATAATTAACTCCTTTCTGTTTATTATTTTTATACTTATGTTTTTGTTTTTGTTTTTGTATAATTCTCTTTGTATTTATATTTCGTCTCTTTTGTATTTCTATTTTCTCTTTTTTATTCTCATTTCTATTTCTATTCTTCCAATACTTTTTTATTATAACAAAAGAGCAAGCAAACTTATATAAACTATATATTATCATAGCTTATATAACAAGTACTTGCTCTTTTCCCTAAATTTTTTTATTAGTTATTCTGATTTATTTCCATAATACTCACTTTTATTAGTTGTAAAAACACTATCATTATATGCACTTTCTTCAATAGATTGAACAATTTGATTTGGAGACGAAGTTTGGTTTTGAGATTTTGTGTCCTTCTTAATGTAATTACGTAAATTTTCCTTATTCGCTTGCTTTTTATCCATCATATAAAAAACCTCCTCATTTCTTATTACTACTTTCCATACAGTTTGTTTAGATTATCACATGTGCCCATAATGTATTATTTCTCGCTATACTTTTGTAATACCTTTTTAAACTCTGCTCCCTGTCCTATAGACGTGTATTCTATTTCGCCATTAACTAGAGCTGACTTGTAGGCATATGCCTCATCTGAATCCTTAGGACCAACTATAACATAATTAGTTCCGTCCACTTTAATAGCATCAATTAATTCTAAATCCACTTTTTCACCATTTTCATTTAATACAGTAATTATTTCATTAGTTTTCATAGACGCACCTTCTTTCATGTAATAGTCACATTCAAATAAATAGAAAACCAATATGTTATTTGTTTTCATGTGCCTTATTATTTTGTGCCTAAGTAAATGTTTTATACCAAGTTTTTATAATAAGTAATTATAAAATTTAGTTTTTCCAAAAAAACAGCCCCCAAACTTTAAGTCTGAGGGATCAAAAATATGCTCCAATTTTTATTTAATATATTCTTTATAAATTATAGCTATAAGTTGCTCTTTAGTATTATTTAGGGGACTTTCTAATACTTTATCTAAAAGAAATTTAAGCATGGAACCAATTTCTTTTCCTGGTTTAATTGAAAATTCTTTTATTAAGTCTTTTCCGTCTATATCAAGTTCTTTTATAGATAGTGGAACTTTAGATTCTAAAAGAGCGATTGTTTTTTCTTCTACTCTACCAATTTGATCTATTCTCATTTCCGGGTGGAGCGAGCTTAAAGCATCTGCTCTTTGTAATTCAAAAAGATCTTCTATTAAATCCACGCTGGTTCTATTAATAAGCCGTTTTACACTCGCATCTGTTGGCTTTGCAAGTACATTCATATGTTCCTTTACCAAAATACCAATTTCACTTATACTTTGGTTGTCAAATCTAAGTCGCCTAAGTATTTTCCCAGATAATATAAAACCTCTTTTATCATGGCCATAAAAATGTCCCGTGCCTTGTGCGTCGACAGTAAAACAATCTGGTTTAGCTATGTCATGTAATAATGCTGCTAGTCTCAGATTGAGTTTTGGTGGACATTTTTCTACAACAGCTAGCGTATGATTAAATATATCTTTATCATGATGGGGGCTATGTTGATTAAACCCTACTTCTAATTGAAGTTCTGGTAATATAATCGCGAGTAACTTAGTCTCTACAAGTAACCTTAACGCTTTTGCCACATTATTAGACATTAACATTTTACAAAATTCATCTCTAATTCTTTCATTACTTACGTTTCCTATAAGCTTGTAATTTGCTTTTATTGCAACCATGGTTTTTTCTTCTATATCAAAATTTAACGAAGACGCAAAACGAATAGCCCTAAGCATTCTTAGCGCATCTTCTTGAAACCTTTTATTAGGCTCACCAACAGCTCTAATTATCTTGTCTTCTATATCCTTTTCACCACCAAAATAATCTATAAGTCCATTTTCTTCGTTAAAAGCTAATGCATTTATTGTAAAGTCTCTTCTAGCTAAGTCTTCTTTTAAATTTAATACAAAAGAAACGGCATCAGGCCTTCTATTGTCTGAATAATCACCATCTATTCTGTAGGTCGTAACTTCAAAGGCATCACCGTTTATCATAATAGTAACAGTTCCATGTTTTATACCTGTAGGGATAGTTTTATCAAAAATTTTAATAACTTCTTCTGGCAAGGCATTAGTAGTTATATCATAGTCCTTAGGCAAAGATGTCCCAATTTTAAAATCGCGTACACTTCCACCCACAATATAAGCTTCGTATCCGTTATTTTTAAGTGTTTCTAAAATTATTCTTACGTCACTTGGTATAAACATAAAATCATTTAAACTTATATTATCTTTAGTCATTCTAATCACCCTTTGTTTGTGATTCTAAATATACATTGCTATAGGTATAATCTCAATTACAGGTTCATTAACTTCTAATTGTTTTGAATCATAATCCCTAATTAAATTTGTATCTTTTAGAAATCTATTTTTAAACTCCATAAAATACTCCTCATCTAAATAATCAAAGTAGGTGCCGCTTAGCAAACTATTATTATTAATTTCATTTTCCTTTGGAATTTTAACTACTTTTCCGAGAACAGTTATTCTTGCACCTTCAATATAATCTAAATTATCAGCCATATGTTTTATCTCTAAAGGTACTATAACTTTTGTATTGCTATTACCAATCTTGCCGCTAATATATTTTATACATTTCTCAGCTTTACACCCTACCATATCTTCTTTTAGAATTTTTAAAACTTGCCTTTTAACTTTATATTCCTGACTTTCATCACCGCTTTGCGCAGGTTCAGGTGAAAATGCTAATTGCATTTCCATAACTCTAATTATATCTTCTATATATTCTAGGACTGGGTTTTTATATAATTGCCCCGTGAACTGAACAAAATCAAATTCCTTTATGTTCTTTACATCCGTATCATCACTTATAATCTTTAACATACTTTGCTGATTTAATATGTTTTTTAATCTAGACAATATTGTTATTGCTATTGAAACTCTCTCTTCAATCTTCTGAGACGTGAATTCATTAAGAAGTTGAACATTTAAGTCTCCTTGCCTTATTTTACCACAAGTAAGTTCATATAATGGTGTATTAGTACTAATAGTTAGAAGCTTTCTAGTACTTTCACTTTTAATTTCTGCAAATTCCTCAATAACAATGGTGTATAAATTATTTATCATACCTTCATTAAAGTATAAGGGGATAAGCGCTCTATTATCCAAATTTATATATGCCTCCATAAATTACTTCTTTCCTAGTTTATATTAATTCCTATAATTTAGAACACAGACTTGCAACAGGCTTCATGTTTAAGCCACATGAATCTATTATTTTTTCTTTACTAGTATTGATTTAGTCACTATAGTTTCACCATATCTTTGGCGTAAACTATCTATAGTTTTGTCGATAGCTCTTTCTTTTTTATCACCATCACTATCAATATCGAAAATTGATGTTTGTTTAAAACTATCCACAGCTAAATTATTAAGTGAAACTCCAAGCAGTCTTATTGGTTCACCTTTCCATAACTCATCAAAAAGTTCTTTTACCGTTTTTAATATCTCTTGCGTTAAATCTGTGGAACTTTTTAAAGTTCTACTACGAGAGTAATCAATAAATTCATTATTTCTTATAGTTACACTAATACAGTAACAGCTTTTTTTCATATATCTTAACCTAGTTGAAGTGTGCTCCACAAGTTCTAGTAATACTACGTAAGCTTCGCTTTTAGTCTGTATATCACCTGCAAGAGTTGTTGAATTACTTATTCCTTTTACTTCGCGTTTATCTGATTTAACCCCTCTATCATCTATACCATTTGCATATTTCCACATAAGGCTCCCACTACTTTTAAAATGGTACATCAAAAATTGAGCATCATACCTTGCCAAGTCTCCTATAGTAAATATATTTAAATTGTTAAGCCTTGGAACAGTCCGCTTTCCAACCATGAAAAGCTCACCAACTGGAAGGTGCCATAACTTTTTTTGTATTTGATTTTTAAAAAGTGAATGCACTCTATCAGGTTTTTCAAAATCAGATGCCATCTTAGCTAAAAGTTTAACATCTGACATACCTATATTCACTGTAAATCCAAGTTCTAACTTTATCCTCTCCTTAATGTCAGAGGCGAGCTTAAGTGCCGCCTCACTTGAAGTATTATAACTTGTTACATCTAAATAACACTCATCTATAGAGAACTTCTCAACAAAAGGCGTATAATCCTCAAAAACTTCCCTCATGCTGATGCTACATCTTTCATACAATCTAAAGTCAGGTGGAACCACCACAAGATTTGGACATTTCTTTCTCGCAGTATATAAACTTTCTCCTGTTATTATCCCACTTTTTTTAGCTATCATAGATTTTGCTAAAACTACTCCTCTTCGAGACTCGACCTCTCCACCTATTACAGAGGCTACTTCCCTTAGGTCAATACCTTCACCTTTCTTTAGTTTATCCGCAGCACTCCAAGAAAGGAATGCCGAATTAACATCTATATGAAATATAAGTTTCTCATTAAATTTAATCATCTAACCTCATCCTTAAATAAAAAGCATATATAAGAAAATATGTCTTTTTAATATTTTGATCATAACTATATAATTAGTTATATTATATACTTAATTATATTATATAACGATTTAACTGTAAAAAAGCAATCTATCCTTAAATAAGAATAGATTGCTTTAGAGATTGCTTTAATGAAAATATTTTTATATCTTATGTTTTAGCATAAAGTTATATGTTAACATAATTCTTATTACTTAATATTTGC
>Ga0209123_1001080_pt1 | contig 29165 bp, 19 predicted proteins | sample BarGraIncu00431A_FD_184500 | JGI IMG/M metagenome (GOLD analysis project Ga0209123, IMG submission 184500) | Arctic peat soil microbial communities from Barrow, Alaska, USA - Barrow Graham LP Incubations 004-31A (SPAdes) (version 2) | ecosystem: Environmental > Terrestrial > Soil > Wetlands >...
ATAAATCAAATTCTTCTCCTGCTGCAAACATAAGGTTTATTTTATTATTATAGTCATCAGTAGTGCCGTCAATAAATTTAAAATGTATTTCAGTGTTTGGCAACTTGGTTTTAAGTTCCTTATTAAGAGCCGCCTCAACTTTTACTTGGTTTGATTCATCTCCATTGGGCTTTTGAAGTACATAAGTGAGCTTAACATATTTTTGTGTCAAATCACTTGCTGATGAATTCTTGGTGCTTGTTTGGGTGCTTGTTTTACCACAACCTGTAGATCCAACTACCATCAGCAGCGTGAGTACTAATAGCATTGCTTTGCTTTTCTTTGAAAACATTTAAGAATCCCCCTTTTTTTTTATTTATTTATCTATTTATGTTAAGACACATAGTGCCGATTAAGTCACTATGTGACAATTAACCTGATTTATCCTTTTACAGAACCTAATGTAAGTCCTTTCACAAAGTATTTTTGAAAGAATGGGAATACAAGTAGTATTGGTCCAGTGGCGATAACACACATTGCCATTCTCGCGGAGTAAGTGGGAATATCCTGGGCAGGTATACCATACCTCATTGCCTCCGGAGAATTTAAGAACTGAAGATTCTTCATTACCCTGACTAATAGATACTGTAGCATTATCTTATTATCGCTATCTATATACAAAAAACTTGCCATCCAATCATTCCAATATGCAAAAGCCATGAAAAGTCCTACCGTAGCAAATGCAGGCTTTGAAATAGGCATAATTATTGATATAAAAATTTTCAGTTCACTTGCTCCATCTAGTTTAGCCGCTTCTATTAGGGAAGTTGGAAGGTTCTGAAGAAAACCTTTCATCAAAAGAATATTATATGCACTTACAAGACCTGGAACAAATAATGCAAAATAAGTATCCCTCATATTAAGCCATTTAGATATAAGTATATAGCTTGGTATCAGACCACCACTGAACAACATTGTAAAAAACACATAAAAACTAAGCTGTTTTCTTAAAGCATAATCCTTTCGTGTTATAACATAACCTATTGTTGCAGTAAGCCAAATTCCAACAAAAGTTCCAACCACTGTTACACCAATGGTAGTAACATATGAAGAGATTAATTGCTGTGCATTGCTAAATATTGTAACATAAGCGTTTAATGTTGCGTTCTTTGGAATCAGGGTATATCCATTTAAAAGTATTTCCTTTTCGTGCATCACTGATATAACTACAACTAGTATTATTGGTATAATACATGCTAATGAAGCTAAAATAAGTATAATATGGATAATAATATGGAAAAGTGTCTCTTTATTTTTAGCCTTAAGTTTCATTTTAATCTCCTCCTAGAACAAAGACTCATCTTCATTAAATTTTCTCACAACTCCATTAACTATCATTATCAAAATAAAGCCACAAACAGATTGATAAAGAGAAACTGCTGATGTAAGTCCAATATCAGCCATACCTTTCACAGCACGAAAAACATAAGTGTCAATTACGTCTGTAGCGGGATATAATATTGGAGAATCCAAAGTTACATTGTAGAACAATCCTATATCCCCATTTAGTATTCTACCCAATGCTAAAATAGTGATAATAGTTATCAAAGGTCTAATTGATGGAAGTGAAATGTACCAGATTTCCTGAAATTTAGTGGCACCATCCATTCTCGCTGCCTCGTAGTATTCTTTACTGGTACCCATGAGTCCTGCATAGTAAATTACAGCTCCATAGCCAGCCATTTTCCAAATATAAACTATAACAAGAATTACGTGCCAATATTGAGGTTGGTTATACCACGATATTGGTGCATTACCAAAATATTTTAATATCTGATTTACAATACCTCTGTCTGCATCAAGTAGTGATACTAGGACATAAGATACTCCAACCCATGATAGAAAGTAGGGAAAGAATAATATTGTTTGATATAATTTCACGAAACCACGGGAAAGTTCGTAGAGAAATAAAGCGAGTATGACAGATATAACTGTATTGCCTAATATAAAAAGTAAATTCATCACTACAGTATTCATTGTAAGTTTCAGTAAAGCATTATTAGAAAAAATAAATTTAAAATTTTCTAGTCCTACCCAAGCACTATTAATAACTCCCTTCATAGGCTCATAATCTTTAAATGGTAATATAATGCCATATAGCGGCACATAATTAAATATAAACATCACTATTATAGCTGGTAAAGCCAAAAGTGTAAGTTCTATTGTGTCATAGTTTTTTTTGAGTTTTAATTTCATCTGTTTTAAGTTCGGCTTTTTAGGCTTATGTTTTAATTGAATACCCTGCATTGAAATAACCTCTCTTTCATTTTATTACTAAACTTTCAAACATAAATTCCAGCTTTAACAAGATCATCAAGTTTTGCTTTAATTTTATTGATTCTTTTTTGAAAACCTTTATTATGTTTTATTATTACACCACTATTAAAGTTTGTAGTTGCTGTTGCAAGTGCTGCTATTTGAGCATCTGCCTCTGCTTGCGTTGCTGCTGTATTGGCAATAACTGCTGTAGCTACAGTTATTGCACTTTGGAAAGTATCTTTTGCAGCTTGAGGAACATTTCCTACTTTCTTTCCTACTGTTTTACTTCCTATTAATGTTGTTGCATTATCAATTGCTGTTGTCAATGCTGTTTTATCTACTCCAAATGTTGGTATTACAAATGTAGAATCTGCTGAGAAGAAAAAATCATCAAAGTAATAAATTCCTGGATTGTATTCTCCAACTCTAATTTCTTTTATAGCCGTTTTATCTATTCCAGTAATTGAACATAGTGAGAAATTTATCGGTGTCCATTGGTTTTTTGCTGTTCTAGTTGTCCATGTACTATATTCTGCATTGTTTTTATCCACAAATGTAAGTTTTACAGTATTAACACCTTGCGTATCTTTTACATAAAAATTCAAGTAACTGTAGGAAGATGCATCAAAGGAAGTTCCTATCTGTGGTATAACGTTTACACATTGTGCGGCACTTCCTGGGTCTCCACTACTGCTAGTTGTTAGCTTTACACTCTCTAAACCAGCAGTGTTGGCACTTGAACTATCTGTTGTAACAGTTGCGTTTGTTCCAGCAGTAAATCCGCTTCCTGTTTCAAAATTTTGGTACCATGCTGGTTTTTCGCTTATTTGTGAACCTAATTGTGAACCTGACCATTTAAAAGTGATAGCAGAATCAGCTGGAATATTATAAGTAACTGATTGAGAACCCCATTTTACTTTTACTGATTTATCAACTGTATTTACATTGTTAACTACAAGTACCTTTGATCCATCCGGATTTTTAAATGCAACGTCTTCTACATCATTATCAAATGAATTTGATTCAATTCTAGATGCTCCAGAATCTACAAATTTGCTGAATTGTCCTAATGTATAATAATCTGCATTATACGATACCGCACCAGTTGACTGGTTAACAGTTACTACACCATAACATGTGCTACTTTGTAAAATTGTTGGTCCATTATTCTCGTCTAGTGCCATATTCCACCATAAAACAGATTTTGACCAGTTTCTTGTAACCCTAATTGCTTTCGCCATATGCTGTTTAAAGCTATCATGCCAAGAACCATCTCCTGCCCAAGACCCATCTGAGCCCTCTGTAAACCAATTATCTTTAGTTGGATATGCATTATGAACAGTGGTCATAGACTCTTGACCTCCCGCATATAAATGCCATGCTGTTCCTGCAACATATGGATTTGCTCCAGAATCTCCGAGTACACTTAAAGGATAATTTACATCATTAAAATTATGATCATACGCAATAATCTTTGTTGGTATACTATTACCAATAAACGCGGGTCCCAAATTATTTTTAATAAAATTAGCTTGTTCTGAAGCAGACATTAGCATTCCTGGATAATTTGACGGGGCATATTCTGGTTCATTTTGTACAGTAATAGCATAAATAGGTAGTCCTAGCTCTTTATATGCATTAATATATTTCACAAAATAATTAGCATAAGCATTATAGGCACTAGTATTAAGAGTACCTCCTATCATAGAACCACTACTTTTCATCCATCCTGGTGGACTCCAAGGTGAAGCAATAATTTTTATACTGCTATTTTTTTGTAAAGCTTGCTGAAGCAATGGGACTATATATGCATTATCATGATCTATGGAAAAATTATTCAAATTATCATCTGTTTGTCCACTTGGCATATCATCATAACTATATAGATTTCGTGAATAGTCACAAGACCCTATAGTTTGTCTTAATAGGCTTATTCCAATACCGTTTGTTTTATCAAAAAGGTTTGTCATTAAAGTATCCCGAGCTGCTGTACTTAGCTTATTCTGTATAAGCCAAGCTGACGAATCTGTAAGTGATGCTCCAAACCCATCCATTTTTTGGTATGTTATGTTTTCATTCACATTAATTGTATGGTCATTTATCCCACTATCATTACTAAAATTCACATTGCTTTGAGGTAACAATAATTTACTCTTGTCAGCCTTAGTCAACCATACACTAACTGATTCATTAGCAGCATAGGTTTTTTGAACACTAGCTACTTGAAAGATTGATGTAGTTAGTAAACAACTTAGAAGAATATTCAATATTTTTTTCCTTTCCATTTCAAAGCCCCCCTTATAATAATGATAAATAATGTAATTATGTACACTTCATCCTATAATTACATTATTTATTAATTAAGTAATTATGTACACTGTAATTTAAGCATTAAACTGTAATATTGAGTTTCAAAATTATTCACCTAGTGTAATATTAGTAGATGAAAATGCTGCAAAAAACTCGTTAATATCTATTACTTTGTTTTCTAGCCTTGACCTCTCTGCAGCAAAAGCCATAAGATGACTCTGAAGTGATATTTTAGCTGAAGTCAAACCCTCACTGGCATCCTCATGCTGCAAGAGCCTGACAAAGTTTTGCATAATACCCTCGTCTCCTCCACCATGACCAGATTTCGCTTCTTTAAGAGAGATAACGCTCCTGGCTCTTGTTGAAAAATCGATAACTTCTATTTCGTTTTTCTCCATTGCACCCCTTATTTCACCTTTAGTGCCCATGAGTTTAATTGTTCTAGTAGTTTCATTTGAAAATGCACACATGGTAAATGCAGCAGTTACTTTATTTTCAAACTCTATATTAACAACTTGATGGTCAACTACATTGTTATCACAATGATAAACACAAAGGCCATATGGGCCTTTTTTCAACGCCTTTATAAGTGAATCAACACTTGTATCGTTACTGATTACTGATGTTGGCCATCCAGTATTTCCAGTTAGATATATTTTGGGTGCATAGTATGGACACAGAGCAACGCGTGGACATCCATCGAGACATCTTTCAGGTGCCCCACTTGGGGAATTCTCCTTTTTAAAATGCGTAAGTGATCCGAATGAAGAAATTTTTGAACAATCCGCCCCTGAAAGCCAAAGCATTATATCCATATCATGGCAGGATTTTGCTAAAATCATAGGACTGGATTCATTTGAATTCCTCCAGTTGCCCCTTACATAACTGTGTGCATAGTGCAGGTGACCTACATTCTCATTATGCGCAATTGATATCAGCTTACCAATTTTGCCATCATCTATAAGCTTTTTTAACATTGTAAAAAATGGTGTGAACCTCAAAACATGGCAAATTGATATCAACCTCTTATATTTCTCTGCATATTCGCTAATTTCAATACACTCGTAAGCTTTATTGGACATAGGCTTTTCAAGTAAAAGATGATATCCTTTTTCCAATGCCTTAAGCGATGGTTTAAAATGTGCATTATCTGGAGTACATATAATTGCAGCATCAGCTAGTTTAGGCACTGCTAATAATTCTTCCCAACTCGAAAAACACATATCCTCAGCTAATCCATGCATATTACGGAAATTTTCTCTCCGTGCAGTATCAATCTCTGCAACGGCTATAACCTCAAACTCATTTGGATATAAAAGTGCATAACTAGAGTAAATTACTCCTCTTTGTCCAGCACCTATAACAACAGCACTTATTTTTTTCACAAAGAACTCCTCCAATTAATATCAGTATATTGTTTCAATCACTACTTCATCAAACTTCTCAAGCAAACTATATGGTATTTTAGAACCACTCACTTCTTTTCCATTTACCAAAAGAGCCTTGACGCGACTTTCAAAAGTTTTTCGCTTTCTTACTTTAATTTTGAGCTTGACTCCTCTTACAACCCTTTCAACGCTTACGTTTTCCCAGGTTGGTGGAGTATTTGGATCAATAAATACTCCGTCATAATCTGGCCTTACGCCAAATATATACTGACTAGCAGTCAAAAATGTCCATGCTGCCGTACCAGTGAGCCATGAATTTGCACCCTCACCATGTCTATTATTCGCCCTCCCCAGAATATTTGAACAGTATACATAAGGTTCTACCTTGCAAATTTCAGCCTTGTCGTTTCTCCTTGAAGGTAAAAGCCTCAAATAATAATCAAATGCATACTCTGGCCTCCCTAGCAAACATTCGGAAATCATTGCCCAAGGATTACTATGTGAAAAAACTGCACCGTTTTCCCTGACGCCTGCTGAAAAAGCAATGAAACATTTCTTTTCCATATCAAACCCTGGAGCAGAAGGATATAAAAGCTCTATCCCATAGTCCGATACCATATATTTCTTCACTGAATCCATTGCTTTTACTGATTGCTGCTTAGATGGAAGACTGCTTAAAACAGCCCAAGACTGGGTATTTAAAAATATTTTTGCATATTGATTTTCTTTAGATCCAATCTTATCACCATATCCATCAAAAGCCCTTAGGAACCATTCCCCATCCCATACTACCGCAAGCTTTGATTTGCAGTATGCATATATATCTTCTGCCCAAACATAATTATCCTTCAGGTTAAGAAACTCATATAGCTCCATTAATTCTTTAACAGCATGTGCAAGCTGGAAAAATACAAATACACTTTCCACATCACCTGTTCTTTTTATATGACTTATACTATCGTTCCAATCACTTCCCAGCATAAGAGGAATGCCATGTCTTCCAAGCTTTGACATGGTAAATCTGATGCCCTGTTCAAGATGTTTAAGTACAGTAGCCTCTCCACAATCATAATAAGGTAGCACTTCATCAAGGAAATCGTAATTGCCCGTTTCCTTCAAATATGTACATACCGAGAAGATAGCCCAAATATGATCATCGGACCTCCCCCCACCTGTTGCAAGTTTTGTAACAGGGTAATAAACAGATTTAGCATCCCCTGCACTGAGTTGTACCTTAAGTAGTTCAACCATACGTTCTTTCGCTTTTTCAGGAACTGTATGCATCACTCCCAAAATATCCTGCATGCTGTCCCTGTAACCTATCCCCCTATCTATACCTCTCTCATAAAGTGAAATAAATCTCGACCAATCGAAGGTAGTCTTACATTGGTATTGATGCCAAACATTAATGAAGTTGTCCAAATCAGCATCGGGAGTTTTAACCTTGAAATTAGATATATAACTATTCCAGTACTTCTTTAGATCATCGAAATCATCATCTATTGTTTTCTTATTAAGTGCTTCTTTAAAAGCTTTCTTTGCGTTTTCAGCCCCGTCTGATACCCCTAGCACAAACACAATTTCCTTTTCCTCGCCAGCTTCCAGTAAAACAGGGCAGCAAAGAGAACCTATACTGTAATCTCCTTCACATTCAGAATTTGAACATACACCTTTTTCAAGAGCAATAGGATTTGTTTCCGAGCGGTAGATTCCTCCAATAAAATTTTCTAGTCTACAATCGTACCCTTCAACAGATGCATCCGTACCGAAAAATGAAGACATCTTTTCGCCTTCCTGTACCGGGTCAAATATTATTGCACCGTTCTTATACCTAGCAATACCTTTTGATCTTGGCCATTCACAGATAACATCCTCAGAAGCTATATTGTAACTAAATTCAAGGTACGTAAAAATCTTGAGGCTTCTTTTCCTGCCAGAGTTGTTTTTTAGGATCATCCTCCAAACTTCATATTTCTTATTAAGAGGTACAAAATACTTTGTTTCAGCTTCTATACCCGAATAATTTCCTCTAATAACGGTATATCCCATGCCATGCCTACATTCATAGAAATCCAGTTCCTTCATAACCGGCTGCCATGTGGGGGACCAGTACTCCTCAGACTCCATGTCCCTTATATAAATATACTTTCCTGGTCTGTCTGCAGGGAGGTTATTGTACTTATATCTTGTAACCCTTCTATGTTGTGGGTCTCCGTCAAAGCTTATACCCCCTGCGGTATTTGAAATTATTGCTCCATATCCACCCTGTCCAAGATAGTTTATCCATGGTGACGGAGTATCCGGTCTCGTAATGACATATTCCTTATTTTCATGATCAAAATATCCAAAATTCATTTTGTTTACCCCCCACGTCCTACTTTTCATATTGGCTAAGGCTAATCAACTTCATCGGAAATACCATTATTGCTAATCACTTCTTTATACCAATATCCACTTTTTTTAATAATTCTTTCTTGCGTTTTGAAATTAACATACACTATTCCATACCTCATATCAAAACCCGATACCCATTCAAAATTATCCATGAAACACCATATAGAGTACCCTATAAGATTTACTCCATCCTGTATTGCCCTATGAGCCTGCTCAAAGTGCTTGTAATAAAAATCTATTCTATCATCGTCTTCAACCTTCCCCAGCCTGTTTACACGGTCATTATTGCACATTCCATTTTCAGTAACTATTAAATTGATGCCATTATAATCCTTATGAAGTCTGGTAAGTATTTGATATAAACCCTGAGGATAAATTTCTGTACCGTTATCAGTGAGGTTTGCTTTAGGAATATCTACAAATTTATCTTTAAGTGGCCATGAATTTTCATCATGAGTTAAAAGAAAACGTGAGTAATAGTTTACCCCGATGAAATCAATAGGCTGGTTCATCATTTTTAAATCTTCTTCCATAATTTCAGGAAGTAAGCCCGTACTTGAAAACAGCTCAAGCAAATCTGGAGGAAACTCACCTTTCATTACAGGATCAAGAAACCATTTGTTTATATAACTGTCCCACAATTTAGCGACCTTCAAGTCCTCTGCAGATTCGCTAAAAGCCTGAGACGGATAAAAATTCGGTGCATAACCAATTTGACCCTTTAAGCCCATTTCCCTATACGCACTTACTGCTTTACCATGAGACAACATAACAATATAGGATGACAAAAGGCATGCCCCAAAGTCACTTATTCCTGGTGCCCCAGCACCTCTCCAATATCCATTTATTGATGTAGAGGCTGGCTCATTGTGGGTAATCCACATTGGTACGTCATCTCCCAATTCTTTAAACATGCATCGAGCATACTGCTCAAAACAATCGGCAGTAAACCTGTTAGTCCAGCCTCCAATATCCTGAAGCTTTTGTGGAAAATCACAATGGAAAAGTGTTACCATTGGTTTTATACCATTTTCATTGAGTAATTTTACTAATCTTTTATAGAAATTGATTCCCTCTCGGTTGGGTTCTCCGTAACCATTCGGAAAAATTCTCGGCCAAGATATCGAAAACCTGTATGTTTTCAGTCCAAGCTTCTTCATTAGCTTTATGTCTTCTTCATACCTATGATAGTGATCGCAGGCTACGTCTCCGTTACTGCCATCCTTTATTTTGCCAGGGTTATGTGCATACCTGTCCCAAATAGACTCTCCCTTTCCATCCTCATTCCATGCTCCTTCAATTTGATATGCCGAGGACCCTGCTCCCCAAAGAAAATCATCTGGAAAACTTTTAATTGTCATTTTCATTTCTCCTTCCATAATTCTTTGATTTCATCATTTTTTCTATGCCCCTCTCCATGTGATGGTACTTTTACAGCATTATTAAAGTTTGTAGTTGCTGTAGCAAGTGCTACTACTTGAGCATTTATATCTGCTTGGATTGCTTTCGTATCTGCGTTTACTACTGTTGCTGCAGTTATTGCACTTTGGAAAACATCTTTTGCTGATTGAGGAACTTTTCCTACTGCCTTTCCTACTGTTTTACTTCCAATTAATGTTGTTGCATCACTAATTGCTGTTGTTAATGCTGCTCTATTTACTACTATTACAGCATTATTAAAATTAGTTGTTGCTGTTACAAGTTCTGCTATTTGAGCATCTACTTCCAATTGCGTTGCTGCTTCATTCTCATTTACCACTCCAGCTACAGTTATTGTACTTTGGAAAGCATCCTTTGCTGATTGAGGAACTTTTCCTGCTTCTGCTCCTACTGTTTTACTTCCAATTAATGTTGTTGCATCACTAATTACTGTTGTTAATGCTATTTTATTTACTGAAGGTGCTGGTATTACAAATGTAGAATCTGCTGTGAAGTAAAAATCATCAAAGTAATAAGTTCCTGGATTCCATTCTCCAACTCTAATTTCTTTTATAGCTGCTGTGTTTATCCCCGTAATAGAATTTAACGGGAAATTTATTTGAGTCCATTGGTTCTGTACTGATCTTAATCCATCTGTCCATATACTATATTCTGCATTGTTTGTATCCACAAATGTAAGTTTTACAGTATTAGAACCTTGAGTGTCTTTTACATGAAAATTCAAGTATTTGTAGGAAGATGCATCAAAGGAAGTCATATCTTTCGGTACTACATTTACACATTGTGTTGAGCTTCCTGGGTCTCCACTTACACTAGTTGTTAGCTCTACACTCTCTAACCCACCATTGTTAGCACTTGAACTATCTATTGCAACAGTCCCGTTTGTTCCAGCAGTAAATCCGCTTCCTGTTTCAAAATTTTGATACCATATTGGTTTTAGTAATGTTGGCATTACAAATGTAGAATCTGAGAAGTAAAAATCATCAAAGTAATAAACTCCTGGATTCCATTCTCCAACCCTAATTTCTTTTATAGCTGTTTTATCTATTCCAGTAATAGAACTTAACGGGATATTTATTTGCTTCCATTGGTCCTTTACTGATTTTGTTGGATCTGACCATATACTACATTCTGCATTGTTTTTATCCACAAATGTAAGTTTTACAGTATTATCACCTTGTGTGTCTTTTACATAAAAATTTAAATAGCTGTAGGCGGATGTATCAATGGAAGTCACATCTTTCGGTACTACATTTACACATTGTGATGAACTTCCTGGGTCTCCAGATGCGTTAGTTGTTAGTTTAACACTCTCTAACCCACCAGTATTGGCACTTGAGCTATCTATTTCAACAGTTGCGTCTTTTCCAGCAGTAAATCCGCTTCCTGTTTCGAAATTTTGATACCATAATGGTTTTACTGGTACAATTTCCCTAAACATCACAGCATCAAGATTAAATGTTGTTGTCACTCCTGAATCTGCAGTAACAAAGAATCGTAAACTTTCCCTACCTGCATTTTTATCTGGGGAAAACTCTAAAGTATAAGGTTTCCACTCATTCCCGTTTTCCTCGGCTGTTATCTCCTTAGAACTATTCGAACCAATCCATGTGTAATTTGCTTGGGCTTCACTATCAACTACACTGAATTTTCCTGATTCTACCTTAGCCCAAAAACTAACTTGATATTTCTTATTAGGATCAATTTGAAGCCAATTAGCATCTCCTTTAGTTCCCTCCTGTTTTATTCCTACGTCCGAACCTGTACCAACTACTTTAACAAATTTATTACCCATGGGAGCCGGTTCCAATTCAGTACCAGTTTGGGTTGTTATATTTGCGCCACCACTACCCGACCACACATCAGGCATACCATCAGTATTCTCATCAATTTCAAAGCTGCCGTTATACAATAGGTTAAATGCTTCAGGAATATTGACCTTTAGACTATTTACCTGTGCAATTGCACCATCACTGGTTGTAAGCTTTATTGTATAGTCTCCTGGCACTGTGGTACTTGGGTAAGAAATTACAACGGTATCTGTAATTGTACGATTTGTGTGTACACCTGTTCCGCTATACCCTGCGGTGCTTGCAGTTCCTGTCAACTTATCGGCAGTCCATCCTTCGGGAAGCTCAAGAGTATAGTTGACATCTTTTGCATCCATAGTGTAGTTTCTTACTTTTACATTGAGGTCAAATTTAAAATCATTATACTTTTTAGCATTGTCCTTTTCTAAACAACCATAAAAAGGAGGTACTTTTACTACAAAGGTGGAAATATTCTGTGTTCCACCATAGTCAGCGGTTACAACAAAATTATGCCTATTAAAGTCATCGCCTTCACCAACAGGTATTACAAACTCTGCCTCACTTGCAGCACCGGCAGCAAGTGTAAAAGCTGTTCCCGATGATGATTTAACATCCCATGCAGCTTGATCTATATCTTCTGCATTTTTTGCAGGTTGGTTAAGTGACAATATACCATTAACTGACTCTTGCGAATAGTTTTTTACTCTTACCTTCAGTACTACATTCTGACCATTGGTTACTTCAGAGTACTCAGGCTCTACGTCAACTCTCACATCTGGAGCTATATCTTTAACCATATTATCTTTAACTGTTGCTTTATAACTTGTATTTTTTAGGTCAAAAACCTCTTGCATTGCATCAATATATCCATATCCAAAAAGAGTATTAGGTTCTATTGAACCACCCTCTCCCCACTCATTCCAAGCATACATAGTAGCCATATTCATGGATCGTGGATGTGCATCAAGATATTTCTTAACATTATTCAATTGTACCTTAAACTTATTAGGGCTGGGATCTGCATAATAATAATTTCCTGCATTGTCCGATGCTACTCCTCTCCAAGGTCTTGCGTCGAATGCATTCAATCCACCTGGAATAAACAAGTAGTTTTCATAGTTTTCATAACCAGTTGTACCAGTTGAATAATCCTGCGTTACAAATTCATTCCATGCAGACGGATAAGATGACGCATAATCTTCTGGTACTCCAATGTTTTCATCCATACCAAGTCCAGCAAGATTCAACGGCTGAAATCCGTCGTAGCCTTGTACCATAAAGTTTGACAAAGCCCTGTAACCATTACAAAGAAGAATTGGGTCTCCTACTCCTGCTTTAATAGATTCTGCGCGAAGGTAATCCGATTCAACCTTCAGACTCTCATCTGTACCTCCAAGCCTTGATATCATATCTCCAAAGAACCCTATAATCGGTCTATCATTCATACTAGGATCCGTACTCTTTGACCTCTTGTATTGTGGTTCCTTCATGAACTCAATTAGCTTTGGTACAATTCTTGCTCTCCAATCTGTGGAATTATATGCACCATCAGCTACGAAATAAAGGTAATAGTTCATCAGATTTTTGTTAGGCGAAGTTTTCCATAATTCAACATTTTGTCCGGGTCTTGGAGCTGTTCCATCCTCCTTCCAGTAGTAATAAAATGCAAAATGGCTAATTCCACGGCTAGACGCCTGTAAAATTTGATTGTCCAAAACCGACTGCTGTCTATCGTCATACCATCCAAGCATAGGTTCTCTATCAGCAATCGGCCCATATCCAAAGGGTCCTGGTTTAAGTAATGTATCTTTGACCCCTCCAAACCAATCGTTATCCCTGCCATAAGTATTTTTGGTGTTTACAATCATGTGCGGAGACAATTCAGGGTTCCAGTTAGAGAAATAGAATGCACCAATGTCATAAGATGCATCTGCCGCCGATACCGTTGCATTACCACAAAAAATGGAAAATAAAATAACGAAGGCAGCTACTAAGCTTAAGTTTATAGACTTTTTTTCCAGAAATTTTCTATTCATGCTCAACCCCCCTACTACTTTTTTACTCTTTACATATTTACTAAAAGAAATTATCACTACTTATCTTTTATTTTTTAATGTGATTACATCCTGTAATCACATTATTTGCCATTGTATTGATTGTGTACACTGTGATTTGTGTAATAAACTATACAATTGCGTTTAACAATTATTCACTTAGTGTAAAATTCGTCATATCATAGAACTAACCCGTGACAAGAAGCTATTTAACCCGTATTGAATATTCATTATAAATAAAGATCCCCGACTTTTAAATAAAAAACTGTAATTAGAATTTATGCTTTCACATAAATCTAATTACAGTTTCGTTATTCTAACCTATTTACATTCTTGAGCAATGAATACTGCTTTGGGGTACATCTAAATCTGGCCTTAAAAATCTTATAAAAATATGACTCATTTTCGAGGCCTATCTTTTCAATAATTTCATAAACACTAATTTGCGTATTCTCAAGCAATTCTGCTGCCTTCTTTAATCTTACTTCGCTTATATATTCTGCAATAGTTACTCCACTAAAATCTTTAAATATCCTTGATATCCGTCTAGGGCTCATTTTCATCATATCTGCAATCTGATTAGCGCATAGACTTGAATCTGAATAATTGTTAATTATAATGTAAACCACCTGCTCCGCAATATCTTTATACCTTAGCTGAATTTCATCTTCATTTTTATATTGTAGTTTATCTTCTATTATTTTAAAAAGCAAATGATAAAATTCATCTATTGTTTCAATTTTAAAAATCTGATTTTTAAGATCCGTTAAATCTGATCCAACATAATTTCTATCTATCATCATCTTATCAAATGTAATCTCTACAACATCAATAAGTTTTACAATTTCCCCCATAATCCTATCATAATCAAGCTTCGCAATATCATCTAATATGGTTTTCAATGAAACTTCAATATCATTTATATTTGAAGTTTTTATACCTTCAGCCAACAATTTATCAAGCTTCTTTGAATATTCCTGTTTTGTGTTAGAGATATTCTGTTTAATTTTCTCTGGAACTATAATGCTCATTTTACCCATTGCAAACCTATATAATAAGCTTTTTAAAGCGTATTCGTACCCCTTTGGAATTGTCCAAAGATTTGTTACCATTTCACTTACTGCCGCTGTAACGGATATATTAAAATATTGAAATATATATTCCTGTGCCTTCTTAATTTCATTTGATATTTCCATTATATAGTCTTTATGTTCTGCCTTAATACCTACTATAGAAACCATCTGATCCTCATACATTTCCACACTCTCAACCGGAAAAGACTGAGATATACCCTCACTCATAATATTTACTATAGCAAACTTTATAAGGTCCCTGTTTATTATATTATTTTCTAGCTTAAACCTAGTAAAGTTATCTATTTTAAATACACAAATTATAAAACAATCATCATATGAAATATTTAAAATATTAGCTTTAAAAATGCTCTCAAACTCTTCTCTATTAAGCGACTCTCCTTCAGTTATTAGTTTCCTTAACCAATAGGTTTTCATTATCCTATGATTCATACTTTTTTCTCTTTCATAATAATTCAATTTATCAAATGCATAATTATAAACACTATTCAAATATGATATTTCATCCTTATTAACTTCATCATATTGTACATCTTGTTTATTCAAAGTGATCTGCCCTATAAGTTTATTTATTGGTTTATATAACTTTTTTGATACAAAAATAGATATAATTATTGCAATCATTATAAAAGCTATTAAAACCAAAAATATTCTGTTCCTTATTATATCAAAATACGAATAGATTTCTTTTAAAGGCTGTACCTTAAAGAGAACAAGTCCATCACTTTCAATACGTGTATAAGTTACAAAATACTTTTGTCCATTTAGCTTTCCATTAAAAAATCCTGTTAACTCTTTATTAGAACTTTTGTTTTTATTAAGCTCAGAGTATAGCCACTGCTCTTCTGTGGAGTCATTTTTTTCTTTTCCAATGAATTCTCCTTTTTCATTCATCACATACACGCTGTTGTTACTGTTTTCTTTAGGCATATTTATTATTTTCAAATTATCCAAAAGCCACTCTGGCCTAACATTTACAATTACAGCGTTATCAATTTTTGAAGGCGTACCTATAGTTTCATAAAGTATATAAGTAAGAACCTCTTCCTCATTTGTCTTAGTTCCATAATCAATTTGAATTTTTCTTAAAATAGGCTTTAACTTAGGAACATTCGGGTACCCTGACATTATTTGTTTTAGATATTTATCATTAAAAAACAATGGTTTCCCAGTATAAAAATATTGTTCATCAAAACTGTTGTATATACAAATTGATTGAATGTAATTATTAGACAAGATAGCAGAGCCTGCAACTTTCCCTAATCTGACACTAAGTTCATTTATATCTATCTCTTTACTTGTAGAATTCATAAGAAATGATAAATCTGAATTTGTATACATATATAAGCAAATATTTGTTATTGTTTTATCCATAAATTCAGTATTATATTTCATCTGTCTTAATATCTCTTTACTGCTTTGATATTCTTTATCTAAAAATATTTGATGAACTGTTCCATATATAACTAAAGTTGAAATAATAACAATTAATGTAGTCGAAGCCGTAATCCATAATATTATACGCTTTTGGTATCTTTTCAACCCAAAAATATCTCTAACCCTCATATTCCCCCCCCTATTACAAAAAAATTGGAAACTAGTACCCTGATGTATTTAGATTGAAGTTATTTATTCTTTGAGTAAAGGCTTAATAAAATTGCTTAAATTTTCTCCGATTTCTATCATACCATTATTACTAGGATGTAATAAATCCTGGGATAGTCCATAAAAACTCTTTAATAGCTGCGATCCATCCACATAATATAAATTGTTTAACTTAGAACTATCCACTATTCTTTTTAAAACATTTCTATATTCATCAGTAGTTGCTTTAGGTTTTCTATCCGGCCATATATATCCTAAATCTGAAAATGCAGTAAATAAACTTATACATATTATAGGTTTTGTAATGTTACTTTTAGCAACGGTGCAAATAAAATACTCCGCTGCCTTAAAAAAAGTTTCTGCAGAAACCCCTTGATTCAACATATTTATAGATATACAAAAGGATGCAAAATCCCAATCTTTTCTAGAAGCTATATAATCAGCAATTTCTTTTTCACAGTATGCACTACCTGAGGCACCTAAATTAATAACATCAGTTCCAAGCCTCCAGGCTACCTGTTTTACATAAGTAAGATCAGAACTTGTTGCATTTACTCCTTGGGTGATGGAGGTTCCATAGGCCAAATATTTAAGTTTAGGCACTTCATTTGCTTTTGGTGGTCTTATAGTTTCCCCTACAATATCTATTAGATGTATTTCATTACCACTTATTATTAACCTACAAACTGTTACAGAAAAAGGATATAAAGAATCATCAAAATCTTTTCTAGAAATAAACTTGGGACTCGGTATTTCTATATTAATTTCAATTGGTTCCTTGGTAATTATATATTCTCCTGCTTGAAAATCTCCAAAATAAAGCATCACCTTACTGTCCCCTTCATAACTTGCAAGTGTAATTTTTACAGGTTTAAAATCACTTACAAATCTGATCTCACCACATGCAGCTTTTCTATATACACTCTGAGATTCTGGCCTTAGTTGTAACCTTACCTTTTCTGGAATCCTCTGCAGAAGTACACCGACTCTACCCTCCACGGTTTTAACTTCTTCAAAGTTTAAAATCTCTATATTCTTATAGATCATTATGTCCCTCCAACTCTTTGTCCTACAATAAAGTATAGGCAGCAATGGCTTTAAATTTAGTACATTTTATTCCAATCAAATTCTACTGAATTTAAAAATGCCTTTGCAATAATCATATGGCCAACTGTATCTGGATGAACTCTATCCCATGTAATAGATGCTGAGTTGTAATATTGTAGATAAGAATCAAATGCTGCTTGTAAATCTACACAGATTACATTGTTCTTTTTCGCTATTTTTTTAACTATAGCACCGTATTCATCCATTTTGGAACGCATTGGATCTTTTTTATTTGGTTCCATAAAAAAAGGTGTCATCAGTATCAACCCATTCACTTTTGGAATTGTATTTTCAACAAGATTGTTCAATATTTTTTCATATTCATCAATATAAACATGTAATTCTGTAATAAGTGGTGAATCAAACTGACGCCAAATGTCATTAATGCCAATGAGGATAGCAATCCAGTCTGGATTTAAATCTAGAACATCGCTGCCCCATCTGTTTTTAATATCTCTAATCGTATCTCCACTTGTACCCATATTAACCACACGAATTCTGTATTCAGGATAAGTAATCTTTAAAAATGCATCAATTAATGCTATATAACTTTTACCAATTGCACCAAATAATCCTTCGCCTACTGGTCTAGCACGTTCAAAATCAGAAATTGAATCACCTATTATAACGAGTTTGCTATTATTTTGAATTAACATAATTACTATAATCTCCTTGTAATATATTAGACCTATCTTAAATCAAAGGAAAAGACATGAGCTTTTTCAAAGCCCCAGGTACTTAATGGTATAAACCTTATACCACTTGTTTTAAAATCTAGCTTTAACTTAACAAGCCTTTGATAGTTATCCTTTATCTCTGCTATTTTAATCCAATTTCCACATTCATCTTGTGCTTCTATTCTAAATTCCTTTATCATTGTCTGAGGTACATGAAAATCATTTTGTATTAAAGGATAGTTACATGGCATATTGTGTATTTCTCTATTTAAATTGCTATCGAAAACAAATCTTAGTTCATTTATTTGCTCTAGATTTTCAAAGCTGCATTGTACCCACTCGCCTAGGTTTCCCATCCAACCATTATCTTCATTTCCTATTGGTCTATCATATCCATTTTTTAAAATCTCTGCACTGCCAGTCTTATCACTTATGTTTGCCTTACGGGTAAGATTCCATATTTTCCTCTTATGCCATGGCAAATAACAATCGTCTTCCATTAGCATTTGCTGAAGATTTTTAATTTCTTTTTCATATACTCCCCTTGGAGTTAAATCTTTATTCACTGCTATAGAAGCTGCTATTCCTACTACTTGACCTATTATTGCGCACGTTGCCATAACCCTTGTAGCACTCATGGCAACGTGAGTTCCACTTATATTTCTTCCTGCAAAGAACAAGTTTTTTATATTTACTGAATAAAGGCATCTATAGGGAATACCGAAGGGTGATGGTGCTTCATGAAATATGGTTGGATATCCTCCCTTATATTTAAATCCTTCTGGGTGATGGTCATCCATACTCCATCCACCATAAGCTACTAAATCTTCGAACTTACCACCACTCGCTATATCATTTTGGTTTAAAATATAGTCGCCTACATTTCGGCGGCTTTCTCTTTTTCCTGGGAGAAAACCTAGCCAGTCTATTACCCAATTATCAGCTCCGTGCTCTCCATAATTTTTAATATGATCCCACACACCAAAAACTATTTTTAAAAGTTCATCCCTCAGTTCCTCTGCATCATGCAAAGTATCATTCTCACCACCAAGTTCAATCCACCAATAATTAGTTTTTAAATCATGCTCCCTGGCTGGAAATTCCTCATCCGTTTTATATTTATGTGCCCAAGCTGGAGGTATAAAAAGCTGAGCCCTATCTGTTTCCCTTACCTGAAATAGACAGCTCATGCCCATTGTTTTTTTATCTGACGTTGATGGTTCAATAGACTCGTTGAATTCACTAGAAGCCTCTCTACCTAGGCGAAATTCTGCTCCTGAGAGTAATGATAAAATGCTATCTCCTGAGCAATCTGCAAAGTATTTTGCCTCAACTGTATGCCAGGTTTCTGTATTTAATTGCCACCCTTTGATGGACCTAATTTCATTTCCATTCATTTTAGCTTCAGTGCAGCTACAATTTAATAAAAGTTCTATATTTTTCTCAAATCTTACCTTTCCATATAAAATACTATCCCAAATTGAATAGTTAGGAGTCGAATTACGATATAGATTCTCCATTTGCATTTCTTCAAGTATTCCTGTTTCTCTATTGCTTGGTCCCTGAGCTCCGCATATCCACATTCTTATTTCGGAAGATGCATTGCCTCCAAGCACAGGTCTGTCCTGCATCAATGCTACTTTAGTACCCTGCCTTGCCGCTGCTATTGCGGCGCACATTCCTGCCATTCCTCCGCCTACAATACATAAATCTACTTTATGATTTAAATTTTTCATATTATTACCCCTTAACCCCACCAGAAGTAAGGCCCTTTATAAAATATTTTTGTCCAGCAAGAAATACTAAAATTACAGGTAATAAAGCTGATACTGAAGCAGCCATAACTAAGTTATAATCTGTTATATTTTCATCACCAAAATTAGTTAAAGCCACTGGAATAGTAAAAGTTCTCCAATCTCTTAAGAATACAAGAGGATCCATAAAGTTATTCCAATTCCACATAAATACTATCATGGCTAGTGATGCCATAGCAGGTTTGGACAAAGGCAAGATTATTTGCAAGAAAGTTCTAAACTCTCCTGCACCATCAATTTGTGCAGCCTCTCTTAAATCATTAGGTACACCAATAAAAAACTGTCTCATTAAAAATGTACCAGTTACAGTAACCACACCTGGCAATATTAAAGTCCAATGTGACCCTATTATTCCCATTTTATCAAAAATTATAAATTTAGGTATCAATGTTACTTGGCTTGGTATCATCATTGTAGCTAAATATAATAAAAATACTACTTTAGACCCACGAAAATTTATTTTAGCAAATGCATAACCAGCTAAGCAGCTTGTCATTACTGAGAAAAATACATTTATCGATGTTATTTTTATTGAATTAAAATATGCTAATGCAAAATGATAATCTCTAGGTGCAATGTTACCTATATTCCACACAAATTTATAATTATCAATATAAAAATAATTTGGTATCCATTTTATAGGAATCTTTAAAACATCTCCACTTATTTTAAAAGATGCTGATATCATCCATAAAAATGGTATTATCATTGTAATAGCTAAACACCATATGATTATAGTTACAATTATCTTTGTTATTAATTTCTTATTTAATTTTTTCACTTTAATTTTCACCAGCTTTCTCATTAATAATTAACCCACTTATCTTGAAACTTCCATTGTACAAGGGTTACTACAAATAAAATAATGAATAAAATCCAAGACATAGAAGCCGCATATCCCATTTTAAAGAAAGTAAAAGCTGAAGTGTAGATATAATAAACTAATACATGGGTTGAAGTTCCTGGTCCACCTTTAGTCATAATATATATTTGTCCAAAAACTTGAAAAGAACCTATAAGCGTAGTTGTTATTAAAAAGAATGTTGTAGGCGAAAGTAAAGGAATTGTTATTTTCGTAAATTGTTGAAATCCGCTAGCTCCATCTAATTGTGCTGCTTCATATAATTCTTGTGGTAAGGATTGTATAGCTGAGGTGTAAATTAAAACCGCATACCCTATTCCGGCCCAAATTGACATAATTATTATTGCAAGTAATGACCAATGAGGATCCCCAAGCCATTGTGGAGGGTTTTTAATTCCCATTGACTTAAAAAGCTGTGTAATTGGTCCGTATGGAGAATACATTACTACCCATACAATTGAAATTGCAACTATGTTTGAAATATATGGCATGAATAAAGCAAGCTTTACTGGTGCCTTTCCAATCACATATTTATCCACTAATACCGAAATTATAAGTGCAATAAAAATGGTAATTGGAACTAAACTAACTGAATAAACAATAGTATTAATAAGTGATTTTGTGAACCATTCATCCTTCCACATATTAATGTAATTCATTCCCTTATTAAAATTAATATTAGAAAAGCCTTGAGTATAATCCCAATTTGAAAAGCTTATAACTAGGGAAAAAATTATTGGAATAATAGTAAACAATAGAAATACTATTATATTTGGCCCAATAAAGAGGTATCCTGTTATATCTGTACGCAATTGTTTACTTATTTTCATAATAACCTCCATTTTTTTTAGGGGTATCAAAGATACCCCTTAAGTAGATTTTAACTTCTATTGTTTTAGTAGTGTATCCGCTCTTTCTTTAGCTGACTGCATTGCCTGCCTAGTGGTTTTCTGTTTAGTAAGTACTGACTCGCACTCCTCATTAAAAACTTTTGATATTTCAGCACTCTTATTGGTTATAGTTGAAATTCCGTAATTAGTATAGGATTTAACCATTATATTATTAAAGGATTTTGTATCTAATAATTTTTCAGCGCCTTCAGTTGATGCCTTAAGAACAGCTGCTTTATCAACATTTTTACTTGATGGAACTCTTCCGTACTTAGCCATAGGTAATGAACCTTTTTCACTATACCATTTAATAAAATCCCATGCTTGTTGAGTATATTTAGATTTTGGATTTATACTTAAATAATCTCCAAGTCCTCCAACTGTATATTTAGCTGGTTGTTTATCTACAGTTGGAAATGGTGCATAAGCAGTCATAAAAGTATGAGGATACTTTGTAGTATCTTTTATAGATCTTGTACTCCATACACCTAAACTCATTGCCGTTTTTCCACTTAAAAACAAACCTTCTATTGTTAACTTTTGAGTAACAGTGTCTATATGAGATACTGCTGATTTATCCACATTCATCATATCTGAAGTTAATTGTAGATTTTTTTCAAAGGCATTGTTATCAAAATTGGATTCTTTTCCGCCCTCCTTATAATATGGGTCTCCACCCAAGGCAGAACCTATAAAACTTGCTGCATAGTTTGCTTGCTGCGCTGTGTTAAAAAACATACCGTAAGTTTTATCTTGGCCTTCACCTTTTGTAAGTTTTTTAGCAATTGCTCTAAACTCATCATAAGTCCAGCTTGTTGGAACCTTTATCCCAGCCGCATCAAACATATTTTTATTTATAAGTATTCCGCTATTAGTTAATGTCTCAGGTACCGCATATGTCTTACCATCTATATTGTAATTTTTTATTACATCGCCAAAGTTTTTGGCCATATCAAATTTATCTTTCTTAATAAAGCTTGTTAAATCCATTGCCATTTTTCCACTAGCTCTTTTACTAAGAGTATCCATGCCATAACTCATATAAAGATCTAAGTCACCGCCTGCAAGTAGTCCAGTATCCAGCTTTAAGTTTCCTTGTTCATCATTTACAAATCTTGTATATTCAATTTGAATCCCCTTATCCTTAAATTCCTTATTGAAATTGTCCACAACCTCTTGAGGACCATACTCTGGTGGAACTGCACCCCATAGTTTAAGTGTAACAGTCTCTTTTTTTGATGAATCTTGACTATTAACCACTGACTTGGAACCACAGCCTGCAAATGCGAATACAGAAACTGCAACTGTTACCATCATCGCTATTAGCTTTAGTTTTTTCATATTATTATCCCCCTTTATTAATAGTTTGTTTACGTTTACAAGATTATTATATATTTCTTCCTTGTTTAACAAAATAAGCTAAACTGTTAATTTGTTCATAAATTATTCAAATTTCAAAAAAAATATTCATGATAATTAAATGTACTTAATTATCATGAACTTTCTTATACTATTATTTGATTTTTCTATACTATTCTTCGATTTTCTTATCATTTAACTGACTTCTTATAATCACTTGGAGATAATCCCGTTAATTTTTTAAAAAGCATCGTAAAATATGTTGCGTTTTGAAACCCTAACTTATCACTTACTTCATATATTTTATAGTTACTGCAAGAAATTATTTTTTTTGCTTTCTCAATTTTTTCATTATTTATATAATCTATAAAACTTATGCCAACATCTTTTTTAAAAATATGTGAAAAATAACTTTCACTCATATTAACATAGTTAGCTGCAGTAGGTATATCTATGACTTTATCCAAATTATTTGCAATATAATATTTAATTTTAATAATTTCTTCTCTATATTTCCCAAGGTTTTTTTTATGCAAAACCTGAATAAATTTAGTTACAAATAGGTTCATCCAAACTAAAATTTCATCTATAGAATCATATTTTGAAATTATTTCCTGAGGTTCTAGGTTAAATTTTTCAATATTAATTAAATAAATGTCAATACCATTTTTGTTACCAATATTATTCAAAAAAAATAAAAGTTGATTAATTTTATTTCTTATCTTAAATTCAGGCAAGTTCTTAAAATATTTTAGCTTAGTAATATATTCACTGATATATTGGTTACATAACTCATGATTTGATTTTTCTATTGACTCAATTATAATTTTTGAATAATCAAATAAATCAGGTAATAAATTATCACTTTCTTTAATATTTTCGTTTCCTAAAGAAACATAACACTTACCACTGCCGCAGTAAAACCTAAGATTACATGCTTTCTCTGCCTCAAAAACTGCAATTTTAAATTCCTTAATACCATTGTGCTTGGCACTTAGTCCTCCAGATACACTTATGCCCAAATATCTATAAAGATAATCTTTAATTTTTATAAATGCTTCCATAACATCCTTTTCAATAAATATACTTTTTTTATGATTTATAATTGTAGCTATATCTCCTTCAGCATAATTAAAAATCTCAAAGTTTGAAAATATTTGTAGTATCTCAGAAATCATATTTTCAATTGCTGAATTTAAGATGTCTTTTTCTTTAATTTTCCCATTATAATTTAATTCATATTTATTATTAACCTTAATAATTAAAATAGAATATTCTTCTTCTATACTAATTTTCATATTCAGTGCCACAAGTTCATTACAGAATTCATTTTCATTAGAATAGCTTTGTTCTATAGCTATTTTAAATTTTTTATCTTTTATGGTGGCAAGATTTTCGCTAAGCATTATGTCATAAGTATTTTTATTTTTATTCTTTTTAATATCTTCATCAATCTGATTCTTTAACACTTCTAAAGTGGTAAGTAACTCCTCTGAAGTTATAGTTAACTTAAATATATAATCATTTGCCCCTAGCCTCATAGCATCTTTAACATTTTTAAAATCATTATAGCAGCTAAGCACTATGATCTTTATATTGGGATAATCTTTTTTAACGACAGTAATTAGTTCGAATCCATTCATCTTTTTCATCATTAAGTCAACAAAAATTATATGAGGTTCCTGCTCCTTTATTTTGGACAAAGCTTCAATACCATTGCAAGCTTCCCCTATAATCGTATATCCTTTATCTTCCCAATTCACCATAGATTTAATGCCAACTCTTACCAATACTTCATCATCAACTATTAGTATTTTATACATTAGCATTCTCCTCTCCATGGATAAGCGGCAAAACTAATTTAACCTGAGTTCCATTATTAATTAAACTCTGTACTCTCAATCCATATTCTTGTCCACATGCTATCTTTAACATCTCATGGATAGCTTTTATACCAAGCCCTGTTACCTTCCTGTTATTACTTAGCTTTTCATCTTTCTCCTGAAAAATTTCTTCTATTTGAGTTTTAGTCATTCCAACACCATTATCTTCAACTGAAAGTATTAAGTTGTCATCTTCAATTTTGCCCTTTATAGTTATACAACCAATCCCATCACGATCTTCAAAAGCATGTATAATGGAATTTTCAACAATGGGCTGCAATATAAACTTTATTATTTTAAGTTCCATTAAACTATCATCAATCTCATACTTAACCTGGTAGCTACTTCCATAGCGATTATTTTGTATAAAAACATAACTTCTTATGTTCTCCATTTCCTCCTTTAGATGTACTTGTTCTCCACCTCTATTCATACTATATTTCAATATATTACCTAAAGCATCCACTGTTTCAACAATATTATCAGCTTTTCTGATTATAGCCATCCACCTTATGGTATTCAAAGTGTTAAAGAGGAAATGAGGATTTAATTGAGCTCGCAGCGATTCATACCTATATATTTCTTTAATTTTATGCTCACTTTCAAGCTTCTTAAACAGTTCCTTAATAGATTTTGCCATTTTATAAAATGCTTTGTTTAAATATCCAATCTCATCCTTTCTTTTTAAGTTAAGAAAGTTTAAATTGCTACTTAAGTCAAAATCATACATAACCTTCTCTAGTCTTTTTATAGGATAAAAAATTTTAACTGTAACATATATTGTAGCCAAAAGAAGAACTATTGCCGCCACTATAAAAACTATAGTGATTTTAGAGGAAAGTACTTTTAGCTGACTATCTATATTTTCATAGGAACTAATTATTGTCATTTTCCAGTCTTTATTAATAGATGTCCATTCACTGTTTCCTATATTGTAAGAGTTAGCCAAATATTTCTTATTATTAACGTTTATCTCCTTATAATTTAAATTTTGAGAATTATCTTCTCTTAATAATTTACTAATCTCTTTAAATTCACTTATATATTTATCATTCACACAAGTTAATATCTCTTTTTTTGAAGAAGAAATTAATAGAAAACTATTTTTTTCAGGCATATATTTTCTAAATATTCTATTGAACTCTTTTTCGGAAACACTTATTATTAAGGTTCCATTATTTTTGTAATTGCTACTTTCTATACTTCTAACTAACGAAATGTACTTAATATTCTTTTCTGCTTTATCAAAGGAATTCTCAAAGTCACTCCATACAGCATAATAATTTGATTTCACTGCTTCCTTTACCCAAGCCTTATCAAGTATAAATTTATAATTATTAAAATTAAGCGGCCAATTTGAATATACTTGTCCTTTATTATCAAAAAATGTTATCTTAACATTTTCACTAGGCAAATCATTATAAAGCATAACATCATTAAAAACTTTAGTAATTACTTTATATCTTTGATAATAATCAATATTTTCATTTTCTAAGACACTTTGAATATAATTATTATTAATTATTAAACTTGAGACTTTTGTCATATTATCAAAGGTAGTATTAAAATCATTTTTAAACTGAGTTATATTTCTTATGTTGTTTTTGTTTATTTCTTCAGTTATTATATTTTCATATATTCTATAACTATAAAAAAAGCCAAAAGCAACTGGAATTATGATAAATATAATTATGCCCATGAATATATTTAGTGCCATACTATGCGCTGGTTTAATTTCACTAAACTTTTTATCAGTTTTCATGATATTATTTTCCCTTCATATTTATACAAATTTTGATTTTGGTTAATTTTAAGCTCCAAAGCAACATTTGTCAACATTAAGTATCAAACGAGATACAAATTATGGTATTTTTATATCTAAATTTAGAAAGAATATGGATAAGCACGAGCATGAGTTAAAAAACCGTATTGGAGTTGTACTGGAGGGGGGTTGCTTTTATAATGAATTGTCAATGAAAGAAATGAAAAGCATTGTTGCTCAGGCATATTCCAGTTGGAATGAACGGGATTACAAAAACTATAAGGACATTGAATATAAAAATGATTCACTAAATAAAGAAAGGTACCATAATCCACACATAAAAGTGAAAGAACTATTTTAAAAAATATTTACTTATGCAGGTTGTATACCCTTAGTATTTAAATCAAATTTAACACATTTAATATTATAGCCTGCTTTTGTCACTATATTGATAATATCATCTTTATACTTAATATCCTTTAAGCTAATATCAACTGTATTTGTTTGTTCCATAATACTGATAGAATTTATGTCATATTCTATCATATACTGAGTTAATAATTTTTGTATACCATAAAGTGAATTAAGTGAAAATTTTTGAATTGAAAAAATTACACTATCATTATTAACAATCGATTTATAAGTTTGTAGATTTTTATTTGAAACTATATTGACATGCAATATCCCATTACCATCTAAATATTGGCCAGCATAATCATCAGGAAATGAAGTGTTAGTTGACGATATTTTAAAGCTATTCATCAATTTGTTGGCTGAAAGTATACTCTTGTCATATACAGATTGATTTTTTATTTCTACGTTAGTTTGGGGTTGATGAGTAGTTGATACCTTAGGTGAATCTTCTAAAGTTTTAGATTTACAACTTGATAAACTTAAAATTAATATTGAACTAACCAAAGTAACTAATAATATCTTTTTCATCATTGAAATCCCCCCTCTATTCTTAAACTAGATCTTAAAAGTTAAAAAATATTATTTAGACCAGGTACAAATGTATTCCCAGTCATTTGGTGTATTTATATTTTTTATTTTTTCCCACGTGCCTTTTAACCCAAGTCATTTACAGATAACTCAAAATGAGTTTTAACTTCGTTTTGATATTTTATACCATTTAGTTTCCTAACTTTAAAGTGTTTATGATTTACTTATAAAAAATACGGCCAATGCGCCTGGTCCACTATGTGATCCAACAGAAGGTCCAATTTCTCCTATCATAAAATCCGTTATATTGAATTCTTGAGATAATATTTTAACTAATTTATCGCATTCTATTTTATCTTCTGAATATGCCACCATTATTGTAAAAGATGTATCTAAGTTCTTACTTCTTATATATTCCACTATTTTTTTGACTGCTGCTTTTCTGCCTTTAGCCTTATCAATTGGCTCAAGCAAACCTTTTTTTATAGAGAGAATAGGTTTTATACCAAACATCCCTCCTATAGCAGCCTTTGCTGGAGAAATTCTTCCACCTCGTTTAAGCATTTCCATTGTATCTAAATAAACGATTGATTCTTGCCTTAAAATTAATTCGTTTATATAACTTATTATTTCAGCTATATTTTTACCTTCTCCAGCCTTTTTTGCAGCCTCCACTACTAGAAAACCTAACGCAATAGTTACTGTTTTAGAGTCAATTATATGTATCCTATCACTTTCCATACTATCTTTTGCTATATGCTTTGACATTCTATTGTTTAAAACTACTTCTATTATATGCATGGCTAAGACAGAAAGAAGGCAACTGACCAAGCAGATGCCTTTTCTTAGTAAAAATTTTTGTGATGCTTGTTTAAGCATTTTTATGTTTATCATAAAATTCAGTGTAATTTTTAAGTTCTCTTTTTAAAAGATTAGGAGTATCAAGCTTATAAGGACAGTTATTTTTGCAGTGTCCACATTCTATACAATTATTTATAAGTTCCATTTTTTCTTTAAAACTATCCTCCAGGAATCCTTGATAAGGAGCCCTTTTAAGAAGAAGTGACATTCGAGCAGCTGTAGGAATTTCAATTCCAGCAGGGCATGGAAGACAATACCCACAACCACGACAGAAATCTCCTGCAAGTTCAATTCGATCCTTTTTAATATTTTCCCACATAGCTTCATCTAATAGTGGAGGATTTTTCTCAAGGGAAATAAAATCATCTAATTCAGTTTCTCTTTGTATTCCCCATATGGGTACAAGATTATCATATTGTCTTAGGAATGCAAAGGCTGAGGCAACATTAGTTAATAGACCTCCGGAGAGTGCCTTCATTGCAATTAGTCCCACATTTCTTTTTTTACATTCGTTTATTAACAATAAATCTTTTTCAGAAGATAAAGAACATAAGGGAAATTGTATAGTGTCATATAATCCTGAAGCGGCAGCATCCATTGCATTTTTCAATTTA
>Ga0209123_1001082_pt1 | contig 29122 bp, 12 predicted proteins | sample BarGraIncu00431A_FD_184500 | JGI IMG/M metagenome (GOLD analysis project Ga0209123, IMG submission 184500) | Arctic peat soil microbial communities from Barrow, Alaska, USA - Barrow Graham LP Incubations 004-31A (SPAdes) (version 2) | ecosystem: Environmental > Terrestrial > Soil > Wetlands >...
TCCAAAATATAATATCGATAGTGTTCGTTTAAATACCCATTTTGACCTTAGAACAACAATTTATTGGAATCCTAAACTTGTTTCTGACAGCACAGGTACTGTTCATGTAAAATTCTATACAGCCGATAAGGAAAATAATTATTCTGTTGTATTGGAGGGAGTTAGTAATAAAGGCGAGATTTACAGGTATGTTGGTATCCTAAGACGGGAGGGAAACTGATTTATTTGAAAAAAACTTCTCTAATTTTAATTTGGAATGATGCCAAAAAAAGTTTAAACATCTCGTGCTTTTTGATCACATGGAGTGTGATATTATATTCATATATCTGTATTCAATTCTATGAAAATTAAAAAAACCCTGCATCTTGATTGCAGGGCTTTTTTAATTTGTTGCTAAAGCAGAGGGCAGATAACAGACAAACTACAGAATAAATAGGTTGAAAACCCATTATTTTTTCTAACTCTCAAATAACATCAACAAAATAAAGGGTATAATTAAAAATGCCAGAAATAGCACGTCATTTAATTCAAGTTTTTTCTTTTTCATTTCCGAGTAGTTTTTTTACATTAGCAATTAGATTATAATAAGCTTACAATTAGATTTATTTGTAGTACTTTGTTTCTGAATTCAATTAAAAAACAAAGATAACCAATATTGAAACGTTTATAAAAGAAAGATATTATATCAATAAAAAATAAAAAATAAAATTTAAAAAGTATTTAATATCTTTTTGGATTTCAAATAAAACAAAGTGCTATAAAACAATCTTTTGTATAAATTCAGAATTTTAGATCAGATATGAATAATCTGAAAATGATGCATTTGTTGCATCGGAATTATAATCTGATTCAATTGATTGAATTTTAAACTAAAAAGGAATTGTACCTGAGAGTCAGATATGAAAACCTGTACCAAATCAATTCAATAAATAAATAACTATTGTTGGATTTTCATATTTACACAATTATAATGCATACGCTTCCACAATCAAAACGCAGTAAATCTAATCTACTGAAAATGGATGAAGAACAAACTAAACTTTTTCATATTATTGTCAAAAACTTCTAGGGTGTCCCATTGCGGAAAACAGGAAAGTATCATAAGCAGGGTGAATGATTAGTCTCATTATTTACAAAACTCCCTAAAGTTGGATATTAAAACCACGATAGGGAGTTTAGCAATAAAATAGATAACTTGAATAGAGTTATACCGATTTAGATATCGGTTATTTTTTTGTCAGTTGATGCGTTTCAATCTTTCCATTCACATCTTCAATTTTCACTAAGTAGTTGCCTGCCGGTAAAGCTGAAATGTCGATAGAATTGGAGCTTGAAACACTCAATATTTCCTGACCAGCCATATTGATAAAAACAACTCGAACAGGTTGATTATTTGCTTCAATATTCAAATGATCATTAGCCGGATTGGGATAAATCCTAAATTGATTTTGAATGCTTATTTCATCAACAGCTGTGTCTACAAGTTTTGGTCCGGTATATTCTTCTGTCAAATCTCCTTTTTGATATACTTTTACATAATCTATATACATTTTTATATCGCCGTTATTTAATGCAGTGATATTGTTTATGTCCTTAATTCCCGGAAAATTTCCTCCAATGGCAAGATTAAAAATAACATAGAATTGTTTGTGAAAATAGTGTGCAGCATTGGGTGCAACGTCCGCTTGGTTGATAGCCATTTCGAAATAAGGGGTATTATTAGGATATTTGTCTAAATCAAGATACATTTTCACAGCACTATCGTCCCATATTAGCGTGAACAAATGAAAATCATCCTGTAAGCTATATGAATTAGTGGTTGCTTTTGCATAATTTGGATAAGATCCTCCATTCCAACTTTCTCCCCAGTGGCAAGCTCCGTTAAAATAGCGATCCTGCGTTCCACGTGAAATTCCTGAACTACTACCCATTTCCAATATATCCACTTCACCACATTTTGGCCATCCAACGGTTGGATAATCACTTCCCATTATCCAAAATGCCGGCCACAAACCATTTGCCGTTAAAGGTAATTTGATTCGAGCTTCTAGTTTACCATGTTTGAAAGACATTTTTCCGTAAGTTTTGAGTCGTCCGGAAGTACACGTTTTTCCAGAAAAGTTTTCTTTTTTACCGGTAATAATTAAACACCCAACTCCACTGACCGGTTCTTTCCCAACGGAAATGTTTTCACGACGATAATACTGCAATTCGGCGTTTCCACCACCATCTCCATTTACTTCTATGGCCCAGTTATTGGTTTCGTCAAGTTGAGTTCCATCAAAAGTGTCTTGCCAAACTAATTGATAACCGGCTGTTGTAATATTACTTCCGGTATTGTTTGTTTCAATTTTCTTTAGGTAACTTTGGGCAAACGCCGATTGTAAAGAAGAAAAGATGAAAGTACAGAAAATTAGTTTCTTTAAATGATTCATTTTTAAAATTATTGAATTTTAATACCTTGTGATTGATAATTTCTAACTTATTTATAATACTCTAAAAAACTTGCAGATAAATTATTTGAAATAATGATAGAATTGAGAAACAAAAAAGGTACGCGGAGAAATATCTCCGCGTACCTGAAAGATTTATAATTTTACAATTTTTTGGGTAGCAGATTGACCGTTAGCCAATTTCACAGTTACAAAATAATTACCTGAGGAAACAGCACTTAAATCAATTGATTGTTCATTGCTGTTAACCGCAACAGATTTAACTGATTGTCCCAATAAATTACGAACAGTTACCTGACTGATTTCAGTTTCGGCTTTTACATTTAATCTGTCAGTAACCTGGCTTGGATAACATTTGACAGTAGTTGAACTAACATTAGCAACAGAAGTTGCAGCATCGTTATAGAAGTACAGGTTATCCATGTAGAAAGTACCAAAACTAGCCGTAGTTACAAATCCAACTTGTTTTAAATCTGTTTTTACTGAATTAGTAAATGAAGTTATAGGAACATCTATACTATTCCATTGATTTATAGTAAGAGTCCCTAAAGAAACCCAATTTGCTGTTGTAGGAGTAACAGTAATAAATTGAAGACCTATATCCATTGTTGATATAGGATAAACATCTACATGCACCAATGTCATGCCGGTAGCATCCAAAGGAGTAGCTACAAAAGTTGGACTTCCACAACCGCCTGCACTAAGTGATATTACTTTTTTACCATTGTTACCAGCCGTAAATGTGTAATCTGTAAAAGTCATATTCCACCAATTACTCCATTCAGTAACAGTAACAGCAGGAGTATAAGCATCGCTATATATCGATTTTACTTGTGCTGCAAGTCTGGTTGGAGTTGGAGAAACGGGTAAAGGGGTGAGTGTAGTAGCAGCTACAACAATCGGATTGTTTGCAGCCACATTTCCGGTTGCATCTTTACAAACTACTGAGAAGCTATAAGCGGTAGATCCAGTTAATGAAGGTACTATGAACGATTTTTGAACACCGGAAACTCCGCTAGTCTTCAAAGTTGTAGTTCCATAGGTGATTTCATAATATACTGCTCCGGAATTATCAGTACCATTCAACAATAAAGTAACCGCATCGGTAGCGATTGCACCGGCAGTTGCAGTAAATGCTGTAGGAGCCGCAGTATCCGGTGTTGGATCGCTATTATAGAAATACAGGTTATCAATATACGAAGTTTGTCCACCTGAACCATCAAATTTGAATTGAATCAAATCGGAAATTCCCAACCCCTGACTTGTAAATGCTGTAAGAGGAATGTCATAGCTATTCCATGCATTCAAATTTAAAGGAGTTAACACGAATAGTTTTTCACCGGTTGAAGCACTTATACAAGATATTTTTAAAGATGTTTCATTCGTAGTATATACGTCAAGATGTAAAAAATTCATTGGTAAAGCATTTACCGTACTTCCAAACTGTACTCCTTGATAATTTAAATTAGATAGCATCAACACGTTACCACCAGCTGATTGAAATACTTTACCAGCTCCACTTTGTCCCCAACCCGGATTGAAATTGGTTCCGGCGATACTGGTATATGCATCACTAAAAATAGAAGTTACTTTTGGAGAAGCATAAACCGGTGGAGTTGGAGCAGATGTTGCTGGAGCTCCTGTTGGATAATATGTGAAAGCTGTTGGACTTCCAATTGTAGTTACGTCAATTAAAGGGGAAACATTTAATACAGACGGAACGGCAACCGTAACCGGAGTTGCATAAGCTGTGCTGGCAGCTACCGGAGTAGTTCCATCAGTGGTGTAAACCAAGGTAGATGTTACTGTTGTAGGAGTAACACCTGCACCGCTATATACTCCGGCAGTAACAGTGGCAGTACCGGTATATTTATTAATTGTTCCAGTACCACCTGTCACTGTAACAGACTGAGAAGCGGGATAATAACCTGCTGCAGGAGTTGCAACAATAGCACTAAGACCTCTGGCATCGTACAGTTTCGCTGTTGCTGTATTTGTTCCAATTACACCGGTAATTGTTGGTGTTCCTGAAATAACTGCTACACTATTTTTTTGTAACATAATTCCTTCGAGTCCACCTGTAATAGTAGGTGAACCGGTTATCCACATATTAGCGGTATTAGAATTGTCTAATTGAATAGCTCTTCCTGTTGCTCCAATAGCTGTAATGATTCCACCGTTGACATACAACTTACCTCCACTTGAGTTTGCACTGCTATTAATGCTGATTCCTCTGCCACCTGCAGCTATATCTCCATGAATTTCGCCACCATTAACAATCATGATTCCATTAAAATCTAAGGCAGCACCTCGTGGATTTCCTGAATTCATTGTGCTTGCTATATATCCACCATTTATAGTCACTGTACCTCCTGTTTGTGCAGCGCTAATATACATTCCGGCGAGTACTGCAGGATAATTACTTGTAATAATTGTACCACCGTTAATTGTTACATTTCCACCTGCTGAAACTATAGGAGCTGTGGCTGTGCTAGATATTTTACCTCCATTTATAGTTACAGTTCCACCAAGTAATGCCTGAACGGTATTTCCAGTTGTGGCTGAAACATAACAACCTGCATTTAAAACAACTGTTCCACCCGAAGCAGCTTGTATAGCACCTGCAGTGGCGTCGGCAGAAGTAATTTTTACTTTATTGCCAATAGTTAACGTTCCAGATGTCACTGAAATTCCATAAGGTACGATATTCAAAATAACAGTGTCACCTAAAGAAACCATAGAAAAATCGTTATTCACGATAATGGCAGCGCCAATGTTGATAGTATCCCTAAGTCCATTCGCACTTGCTGCCGCAAACTGCGTTTGTAAATCGGAAAATGATAAAGCAGTTGTCTTTGTTACCGCTTTTGCACCAAATGTCATTGCTAAGCAAATAGCGACGACAACAAATTTTCTGAGTAAATGATTTGTTTTCATGAGATAAATAATTTAAAGTAAATAATTTGTAAATAATTATAAGAATTTGTGAAATTTAGTATTTCTATTTTGAACAATAATTTTAGAAAAAAATCAAAAGTAAAATTCTATTTCATTCGCAGGTTTATTTGACAATTTTAATTTGACTGGTTTGATTCCCAGCTTTCATTTGCAAAATATAAATACCATTTGAATATGATTCAATAGGTATTGTGGCAAATTCCGGCAAGTTTCTTTTCGATAAAAGTAATTGCCCTGATGAATTGAACAATTCAATTTGATTATTTATAGAAACTTGATTTTCAATGTTTAGTTGACCGTTTTGAATGTATGCGATCATCTTTTTTTTTTGAACATTCATCGTTGCAGTAGCTTCCTGGTCGGATACCGGAGTTATATGAATAAAATCAATTTTGCAATTTGTACCTCCGGTAGCCGGTTTTATCAGAAGACTGCCATTTATCACTTTGGTATAAGCCGTTTCGGCTCCAAATTTATTTGTTGTTGAAGGGGTAAAATCCACTATCGTAACTCCATTTGCTTCAATTTTATGATAACTGTCGGTGTAACTAGGATCACCGGCTGCCATAGATACTTTATACCATTGATTTGGCAACGCGATAGACCAGGTGAAAGTTGTTTGCATTTGAATAAAAGTATCGAATCGTTTATCAGTTGCTGCACTTCGTTCACGACTGTTTGCCGTGTTACTAACATTCCAACCATAACTATAACCGTTCCCTCGATCAGCATAAATGGAACCATCATCTTTCAAATAACCGGTTGGAGTGGTTGAAGTTGATTTCTGAAAATTGATTTGAATTTGTCCACTTGGAACATCCGGATAAGTTGGCGCAGGTACGGAATTGTCGCAAGTCCAAACCACCGTATCATTGCATTGAACGCTGTTGTTTAAACCACTTGCAATAATCTGGTTTGCTCCAACAAGCATGACGTTGTTATCCCATGAAAAAATATGATCGGTTGCCGTTTTAGTTCCAATTGTAGTTCCATTAATTCTCAACGTAACCGAAGGACAGTTTGAATATACTTTTACAGAATTGGTTGTGCTTGTGCGAGTTGTGAATCTACGGCTTGAAATATAAACAAAAGGATTTTTTTTATTCCAATTGGCTTTATATAAATAGAAAGCATCTTTTTTCACCGTTCTGTCAAACGTAATTAATCCTTTGTCGTTAATACCCGGTTGAGCACCTTCATTTCTGCCATCGGACGAAAAATCGAAACCGGCCCAAACCGATGTACTCCAAAGATAAGGACGAGCATTAATCATAGCGATATATTGTTCATGAAAAAGATTTTGATATTCTTCCGGATGAAATTGTCCGCTTGAATGCATTCCGGCTGGTAGTTCGTGCTGGGTAACATTAGCTCCTACTCCATATTCGCTGACACCAATTTTTTTAGTCGGATATTTCACATGAAGTCCATCCATAGTGGTTCCAAAGTCTGGAATGGCACCGTAATACCAACCATCATACCGGTTGCATGAATACACATCAGGAATCAAGTTGGTCGATCTTTCGGCATACATGGCAGCCAATGTTGTAAACCGATACGAATCTTCTGATTTTACAATGGTATTTAACTGAGTAACCGTTCCATCCACGCTGATTGTTGGCTGATAATCAATTTCATTGCACAATCCCCAGAACACGATACTCGGATGATTGTATTGCTGACGAAGCAGTTCGTACATCATGGAAGCTGCATTTTTCCGGTAAACGGTATTATCGGTAACGGTGGTACCCGCGCTGTTAACAGCCGGAATTTCCGCCCAGCAAATTATTCCCAGCGAATCTAAATAATTATACGTAAAATCACCGTGTTGATAATGCGAAAGTCGGAAATAATTCATACCGGTTTCGCGCAACAAATCAATAGCTTCTTTCCGGTCGGCATCAGACACTGCATGTCCTTTATCTTTCTTTTCTTCGTGCATACAAATTCCACGAAGCGGATAAGCTTTGCCGTTCAGGAAAAAGCCGAGATTCGGATCAACGCTGAAAAAGCGCAAACCCAACGGTTGAACTACATTGTCCACCACCTGGCCGTTTGCTTTCAGATTTACTTCCACACGATACAAATACGGATCGTTCAAACCATCCCACAAATGTGGATTGGAAATGGTTGTTATAATATTTGAAGTTAATGTATCGTTGGCATTAAGTCCCTTTGAATCGGTAAGCGTTTGAACAACAGCTCCGGTTGCATCTTTTATCGTAATTTCTAATGTGGCATTAACAGGAAGAGCAGTAGTACTGAAATTACGAATTCTGGTTATAATATTCAAATCGGCAGAAGTAGCCGAAACATTACTTTGTTTAATGATTACTCCCGGTTGGGCAACATTAATTCCAACCATACTTAAGTTGTTCGAAATAAGTTCGTTCGAAATAATATGTACCTGATTAGCAGTAATTAATTCCACATTTCGGGTTATTCCTCCAAAAAATGTAAAATCGGCAGAAAGCGGTGGACACATTATTGTATTTGAATTATCAACCTGAATTGCAATTACATTATCTTGTCCCAGAACAACATTATTGGTTACATCAAACATAAAAGCAGAATAACCGCCTGTGTGAATGCCAATTAACTGACCATTTATGTACACTGTTGCAGTGGTATTAGCAGCTCCGATTTTCAGATAGACAATTTTTCCGGCAAAACCGGAAGGAATAACCACGTGTTTGCGGTACCAACCAATACCACGGTAGTAATTATTACCACCATCCTGACCATCTAAAGCATTCCATGTATGTGGTAGACTAATATTATCCCAGGAGGTATCATCGAAAGCAATTTGTTCAGCATTCAGAACAACTGATTTGGTGAATTTCCAATCTGAATTTATAATTGTACTTTCCTTTGCCATTAACTTTAATGACAGAATTAAAAGTACAGAAATTAAAAGTCTCGCGTTATTTGTCGATTTGCAATGTTTCATCTAACTGATTGAATGTTTTTTATGGATATTTTTGAAATTTATTTAATTATTTTGGCTGATGTTGTCTTTCCATTATTAAATGTAAGTTGAACAACATAGATTCCTTTTGTAAAATTTTTGGTGTTAACCTGTTTTTCATTATTTCCTTGAAATACAACTTTTCCAAGCGTATCAATTATTTTTATTTCTTTCGTATCTTCTTGCGAATCAATATATAAAACATCACCCATCGGATTTGGAAATAAATTAAATACGGGTGATAGTTCAATATCACGGATTGAAGTATCTATAGTTGCAAATGTAAACCAATCGAGATTACAACCTTCACCTAAACTTTTCAATTGAATGGTTTGTTTACCGGCCGGAAAATTAACATTGAGCGTTTTGAATCCCCAACTGGTAAGACCACCTGTACTTGTCATATTTTGGCTTTTCAACAGATTTCCTGCAGCATCTAAAATTTGCAATGTTGTGCCGTCAATACAAGCAATTCTAAAAGTAATCGTATATTCTTTACTTTCAGGAATATCAATCTGATAAGTTGCCCAGTCTTTAAAATAGAAGTTGTTCAGATATAAATTTCCTGAAGTTGCATCAATCCGTCGTAGACTGGCACTGTGCGAATTAGAAAATTTTTCAGCTTCAATTCTTGATTGCGTATTAAAATAGTAACTTTTGTCGAAAGAAGACATGTGAATGTAAATATCTCCTAATTCTGTCAAAACACCTCTATCATTATTGGTTAATAATGAATTATAAGGAAAAGCTGCATCACCACCACCATTTCTGCCGATAAACCAGGAATATCGGTAAATGCAAGTGTCATTTTCCATGTACGACAAGAGTTCAACCATATAATCTTTTTGAGTGTCGGGCGTGAGAGTTTGAGAACCATCATACTCACAAAATTCAGTTAGCCAAATAGGTTTATTGTATTTTTTATAAAGAGCAATATTTCCTTCAACAGCCAACTCGGCATTCATATAATTATGAACGCCTATATAATCAAACTTACAGGTTGGACATACTTTAATAAAATCGTCCATATACTTAATTGGATCAGTATAAGTTACTCCATTTTCTAAAACTGCTCCGCTTGATGGAGCATAATTTAAAGCAGGGCCGACAATTTTTAAGTTATACAAACTGGCAATCCTTTCAATTTGAGGCCATTTTGCTACAGCCTGAGTTGGAGTTAAATTGGCTTGTTGTTTGAAATTCGGTTCGTTAAATCCAAGTATATATTTGATATTGGGATGAGTAGAATAAAATGTTTTTAATGCTACGGTATCTACTCCATTCCAGCACATTGGAATAAATTCCATATACGGATCAAAAACGTTTGCCACAAACATTCCGGGTGTTTGTCCCCAGTTGTAAAACCATGAAATACCTTTACTCAACGTTGGTAAATCCTCTGCATACGGAATATTATAAGCTAAGCCTCGTTTGAAACTTTTGGTTTGTTGTCCGAAAGTATTACCACTGATAATACAGATTAAATAGCTTAAAATAATTACCTTAGCCTTCATTTGAAAAGTTTAGTTTTTAATTACTTTTTGGGAGAAAACTTTTCCTCCGGCTTCCATTTTCACCAGATACATTCCTTTATTCAAGAAGCTACTATCTATTTCAAAATTCGATTCTTCTGTTGATTTATTCACAACGGTTTTCCCATTAAGATCAATCAGCGTTATTGACTTTTTGCCGGTAAATACTGTAGGAAAATCTATTTTAATATTTTCGGTAAATGTCGTTTTCATATTCGGCTTATCGACAGAAATTACTTCTTCAACGCCGGTTGCCACATCCTGATAATAACGTACATAATCCACCAGCATTTGCTTTGGGAAAATAGAGTCATCAACAGTTCCACCCATAGTTCCACCAATGGCGAGGTTAAGAATCACATATATCTGTGACGTGAACGGATAATCGACAGGTAAAACCGAAAGAGAATTGTACGTCCAATACTGAGCTCCATCAAAGAAAAATTTAATTTTTCCTGCTGCCAAGGCAGTTGTCGGAGTCCATTCGATACTCCAAATGTGAAAACTATCCGAAATATTAACATAAGGTTTGATCAAATGAAAATTCGTTCCATTTGTTCCATTGTAATTTTTTGTATGTACATTGCTTTGATACTGATCTGGTTTTGAACCCTGAAACTCACAGATGTCAAGTTCACCACATGATGGCCATCCTCCAACATAACCCAGTGTCCAGAAAGCAGGCCATGTACCGTTGCCGGCACCCGGCAACTTGATACGTGCCTCGATTTTACCGTACAAAAAACTCTTCAGGTTTTGAGTACTGACTTTTGCTGATGTATATTTCCAGGAAGCAGTGCCTACCGTGTAATTTTCTTTTAGGGCTGTAATCACCAAATTACCATTTTCAACCGTCAGGTTTTGAGGACGACTGCTGTAATATTGCAGCTCCTTATTCCCAAATCCTGTTCCTAAATTTACAGGAGCCCAAACACTCGTATTTAATGTTGTTCCATCAAATTCATCCGACCACACTAATTGCCAGTTCTGCGCAAAGGCAGAACCGGCAACTGTAATCAACAACACTAATAATATTTTTATTTTTATTAAATTCATTCCGTTTATTTTTGCATCAAAGATATTAATATCCAGGATTTTGAGTTAATGATGGATTATTATTTAACTGAGTTTCCGGAATTGGGAATAAATAGTGTTTATTCGCTTCAAACGGACTCATATCCTTTCCTTCTTTAGTTATGTATTTCAGACGATAAGCATTCATTACCTGTTCAGCTGTACGCCAACGCACTAAATCCCACCAACGTTGACCTTCCATGGCGAATTCCACGCGACGTTCGTGACGAATTGCAGTTCGTAAATCGGTTTGATTATTTGTATAAGATCCATAAGGGAAAGGCATCAAAGTAGTTAAATCTAAAGGGTTAACCGATGAATCTTTCGCGCGTTTACGAACTAAATTAAGTTTATCAACACCGGCACTCAGGTAAGTACCACCTCTTTCGCAAGCAGCTTCGGCATACATCAATAACACATCCGAATAACGAATTACAAACGTATTGTTTGGTGACCGCATAGCATAAAATGTCGGATTGATAAATATTTGTTTTCCTTTGTAAGCAACCCAAAATCCTAATGTAGCTTTGCGCGCATGATATCCGTTGTTATATAAGTGTTCCGATTCGATTCCATAAACATCGGTCGAGTCGTAAGGTAAAATAGCCTCATCGCGTCGAATGTCTCCCAATTCAAATTCATCGTACAAATCCTGTGTTGGGTGATTGAAACCATAACCGGTTTGACTTGATGCTGATAGAGGTCCGGCTAAACCGCCACCTCTCGAGCGAGTCACAAGCGGATCATAATTGCCACGACTCATTCCTAATCCTCCTGCGCCTCCACCCCAATCAGATGTTGATTCAGAAATATATTGAATTTCGAATACCGATTCAGAACCGTTTTCTTCTACATATTTGGCTACTACTGCAGGAATATTATAGAATGTTTTGAAGAAATCCTGATATTTTGCTTTGAGAGAATATTGATTTGAAGTTATAATACTGTCACCAAGTTCCATCACATGTTTATAATCACCATCTTTATCAGTAACAAAAGGTTCATTAATATCAAATAGAATAACCTTCATCAACATAGCCTGAGCAGTTCCATTAGTAACTCGACCTAATTCTGTAGCCGGATACCCACTTTTAAAAGGTAGTGATTTTATGGCATCTTCCAGATCCTGACGAATAAATTTGTCAATATCTTCTTTTGAACTTCTAGCCATGAGTACATCATTTTGATCGAAAGTCCGATCTCCTTTGATAACTCCTCCAAATACACGCATCAATCTAAAATGATAAAATGCCCTTAAAAATTTTGCTTCACCAATCAACCGTGTTTTAAGTGGAGAATCTTTCATACTTTGATTGATATTTTCCATTGCAAAATTGCTTCTGAAAATTCCCTGATAATTGATGTAATAAAGAGTTTCCAGGTAACTATTGTTTGCGCTGGCTTGGAAATTCTCCATTAAATATACCGTATTCATATCCGAAGTAACTGTTCCACCTCCGCCTTTTAAAGCGTCATCTGAAACCACATCTCCAATAAACCATTCATTACCATAAGTAAGTCCATTGCTGCCATATTGCCATTGCAAAGGCACATAAGCTGCATTTACAGCTGCAATTCCCGCACTGTCATTTACAAAATAATCATTTAACTTGACAGTTGCCAGTGGATTTGGAGTTAAAAAATCATTACAACTGCTTAAAACCACAGTGGTAACAAATGCTATTAATAAATTTATTTTTGTTTTCATTGATTTGATTTTTGATTTGTTGAATCCTTGATTTTTTTTTATGAATTCTAATCCCGATAGCTATCGGGAGAATTAACTACAAGTCCATTTTTACACCGAACAGAATGGTTACCGCTTGTGGATAATTTCCTCTGTCGACGCCTGAATAACTTGCTTCAGGGTCATAACCGGTATATTTGGTAAAGGTCAACAAATTAGTACCAGAAACATACAACCTGCATGATTCAATTTTCGTAGGAGCAAGAAATTTCTTAGGTAAATTATAACCAATTTGAGCATTTTTCAATCTAACGTAACTTCCATCTTCCAAAAAACGGTTAGATGCCCAGTAGTTAGCAGCATTACCATAAGCACGTGGAAGCGTGGTCGAAGGATTTGTCACCGTCCATGAGTTAAGCATATTGGTACTTAAATTGGTAGCTTGGGCTACTTGTCCTTCCAACAAAACTCGGTTACAGTTGTAAATCAAATTGCCGGAAACTCCCTGGAAAAACACGGAAATATCAAAACCTGCATAATCCAGTGAAGCATTTAAACCATAAGTAAAAGTAGGAAATGAACTTCCAAGAATTTTTTTATCCTTATCCGTAATTAATCCATCGCCATTTAAATCCTTGTATCGTATATCACCTGCTTTTGTTATACCACCGATAGTAATAGGAACTTGTTTTCCACTAGGATCAGAAACAAGATTTCCGTTGGCATCACGCACTGGTTTATTATCTGCTCCATATTGGAATAATCCCGGATTTCCATTAGCATCTCTGACTACATAATTATCAAGTTCTGTTTGGTTTTGGAAAATTCCATCAGAAGTATACCCATAGAAAGAATATAATGGATAACCCTCCTTAGAAACTACAAGATTTTCACCACCAAAACCTTGTCCATAAATTGGAGAGCTGGTTCCCATTTTGGTGAATTCATTATTTACAGTAGCTAGATTACCACCAATAGAGTAATTCATTTTCTTGGTTATTTTATCCCGCCAGTTTAATAATAATTCAAATCCCTGGTTACGAACCTGACCTACATTGGCTGGCGAAGAAAATTCCATACCGATATGCTCCGGTAATACAACCGTTAATAACATATCTTTGGTGTCCTTGATATAATAATCCATGCTTCCTGTCAGACGATTATTAAGTATGCCAAAATCTGCTCCAAAATTTGATTGCTCTGTGGTTTCCCATTTCAGGGTTCCGGTTGGCAATGAAGTCATAGTACCACCACCAGCTATTTGTTGATCGCCGGTACCAAAAACATAAGTAACAAAATTAATTCCCTGAGTTACTTTTGGAAAGAAATTATTTGATCCAATATTTTCATTACCAATTTGTCCCCAACCTGCTCTAACTTTGAAACTTCCAACTACTGAACGTAATGGGGCAAAGAACTCTTCTTCGTTAACTTTCCATCCTAAAGAAAATGATGGGAAATAACCCCAAAGATTGTTTTTTGGGAATTTAGTTGAACCATCTGCACGGAAATTGGCGGTGAATAAATAGCGGTTATTATAGGAATAATTTACACGACCCAGAAAAGAAGCAAGACGTGAACGTCCTACACCATCACTTAAAGTTGTTTTTGCAGGGTCTCCATTAGCCATAGAAATATACCAATTATCCTGTGTAGGATAAGTAATACCTACTTTTGATCCTCCTAACGTATAAGATGTATACTCAGATACCGATGATCCAACCATGGCAGAGAAATTATGTTTTCCAATTTCTTTTTTGTATGTCAAAGTTTGTTCTATCGACCAGGTTTGATACCGTTGGAAGCCGGCAGTAATAAAGTTTGTAGGTTGAAAAAAATCTGTTGGAGATACTTTATATACCTCTTTAAATTCCCGGTTTCTACCGTACGAAAGATCAATTCCAAAATCAGCTTTATAAACTAAATCTTTTATGGGTTTAATTTCAAAATAAGCATCACCAACTAACCGATCGTATTGAGTAGATGGGTGATCAAACACAGTCATACTAATTGGATTAAAGTAGTTTGTAATAGTAGAAGCTGCTACATTGTATGGATCAACAACACTTGCTGGAAGTATTGTACCTGCGGGATAATAAGGCATATCCCAGGGTGCAAAACGTATAGCACTGTTAAGCAAAGAAGTTTGATCGCTGTTAGGATTAACACCTCGAGAATCGGAAGTCATCATGGACATGTTTTCACCCACTTTGAGCCAATCATTTATTTGAGCTGATGAATTTATACGAAATGTAAATCTTTTATAATAAGAAGACATTATGATACCACTTTGATCAAAATAACCGGCACTTATGGAATAGGCTGATTTATCGGTACCACCGTTTGCAGAGACGTGATAGTTTTGAATAGGAGCATCTCCAGTAAATACTACATCTTGCCAATCGGTGTCAACTGAAGAAAAATCTAATCCGGTAGGAATATAGGTTTTACTATTTGAATAGTTAGTATATATCCAGTTATTAAAATCAGCAGAAGATGTTCCTGTATAACCCCAGAATTTTGACAACTGATCGGAATTCATTAAACTTAATTTTTTAGCCCGGTTTTGTACACCATAATAGGCATCAACCGACAAAGTCATTTTACCTGTTTGTGAACCCTGATTTGTCGTCACGATAATTACTCCATTGGCTCCACGTGCTCCATAAATTGCAGAAGCTGATGCATCTTTTAGTACTTCCACCGATTTTATATCATTTGGCGATAAAAAGTTGATATTCGAGGTCATTACACCATCGACAACATAAAGAGGAGATGCATCATTCGTTGTACCAATTCCACGTATGCGCACAACCATATCTGAGCCGGGTTGGCCGCTATTGGAAACAACCGTAACACCGGGGGATAGTCCTTGAAGGGCTTTATCGATACTGGCAGATGGGAGTTTTCTTAATTGTTCGCCTGAAACTGATGCAACTGCACCTGTCAGGTCACTTTTTTTAACAGTACCATATCCTATTGCTACAACTTCGTCCAGAACAACGGTATTTATTTTAAGTATAATTTTCAGATCAGAAATGTTGTTGATGATTTTTTGATCTGCATTTTGATAGCCTATATATGAAAATACCAAGCTCTGGTTTTTTTGTACCTGGATGGAAAACCGTCCGTTGGCATCCGATAGGGTACCCTTTGTTGTTCCTTTAACGATAACATTGGCGCCAATAATCGGCATTCTATCATCGTCGGAAACAATTGTCCCACTTACTTTGTACTCTTGTGCCCATGTGCTTAGACTGAAAGCGAAGAAAATGAAAAGTAAGAAATTGTTTTTTTTCATAAAAATAAATTTTAGCGTTGAAAAATGTTGTGAATTCCATTTTAAAAAGTAATGAACCGCGCTATATAATGCACAATTTTCACCTTTTGGTTTGTGACCGATGGTTTAAAATGCTCAATTTGATGTTTGGTGATAGTAATAACTTATGCTCAAACTTAATTTTAAATGACTGCTTGAATAAACGGCGACATTAAGAAAACTAAGTTGCCTAACGAAATACAGGCAACTTAGTAAGTATAGAATTGTAAATTATTATTTATTGAATTTGTTTACGCGATTGCCGGCTTTTACTACATAAATACCTGACGATAGATTCGAAATATCAATATCGTTTTGTTTGCTGCTGATAACGCGTGCACCACTCATAGTATAAATATCAACAGGATTTGTGTTGTTGGTAACTGTAAGTTTGTTACCGATTACTTTAATATCCAAATTTTCAGCTTTTACTTCACTGATACCTGTAACTGTATTTCCAATATAGACATTATCCCAGGCAATAAAACTACCTTTATCGCTACCACCACCGAAAGTGACATAGTTAACTTTCTTAAGTGGAGCTAAGTATCTTAAGTTATTTGCAGCAACCACAGAACCGGTCATTAGTTGTGTCATTGGAATAGTAAATTCTACCCATTGAGTTGCATCGCGTTTTGAAAGCGGTAATTGAGTGGTTGTAAGAATTATTTTAGCGTTTGTTACAGCTGTGATAAATGGATCGGTAGGATCTATGGTACTTCCATTAAGATTAATTGAAATGTCCGTTGCACAATTAGTACGAATGGCAAAGTGGAAATTCCAACTTGAAGTCACATCCGTCAAATCCATTGTTGCTGCAGGATTCCCGGAGTCTGGTCCTAAATAATATCCGCATCCCCACCAAGCAGCAGGTGAATTAATTATAAACGCTTGATATCCTGTTTGACCTAATGAACCAGTTCCTACAGCTGGAGTTCCTGAAATTGTTTCACCTGCAGCCCAAATGTACAAAATTCTGTCAATGTCATTTAACCGATTGTCAACCCAGTCTGCTCCCCATGCCGGATCAGGTACACCTGCAGTTTTAGGAAAACCTCCCAAAGCAAATACATACCGTTTTTCTGCAAAAATACTTCCTGCAATAATCATTGCTAACAAAAGCAAAGTAGCTTTTTTTGTAAATCTTTTCATGTCTTTTAAATTTTTAAAAATTAATATTATAAATAATTAAATATCGTTTGACAAATATAGGACATCTATATTTAAAAAAGGAATAAAACACCTCACAAAAACTCACTCTACAGATTAATTTATTTCATACAACCACAACAAAAAGATATTTACTGTATTGTATATCAACTATATATTTGAATGTATGTTGCACAACATATTTTACACATCAATTTCACAGTAAAAATTGGACTAACATCATACTAAATTATAAGTGTTAGATTGATTTTTATATAATTATTACAGAGTTGCTTTTCTGTTAGCAACATTTACACTATCACCCTTACCATTGATTATGTTTTTAATAATACTTTCTTTATTTCCGTTCAACCAAAAAGTGACAGTATGGTGAATGTTTCTTTCCAACAATTTGGGGGTTTCAATAGCATTATCAACAATTACAGGAGCATGATAAAAAACACAATAGACTCCAACCCCCCATGCTTCATGGCTTTTTACTGTATCTGATACTTTATAAGAAGCATATCCATTTATTCCATCGTGTTTCCATGCATCAACTGTTGGCGGATCATAAGGCATCTCACTTTGATAAAAATAAACTTTGCCGTTGTTTCCGTTCCAAAGCGTCTGATATTCCTGAAAATGTTCGTTAAACAGACCATAAATAGTAACATTGTCGCCATTTACAATTAAGCCGTTAGCACTTTTATTTTTATCCCACCCAACTCCATTTCCATGATCAGCTCTCCAAAGCCAAATGTTATCAACATAAACATTATTACTATTAATTATCATGCAACTTGCGGTTGAACCTTCGGCAGGACCACCTACACGGGAATAAACATCAAAGAGAAAAGTTGGATTGGTTTGATGACTTTTCTTAGAATTCGATTCTCCTATCCGCAATAATGTTTCAGAAGGAATTTTACCTGCATCGAACATTAATCCACCAATAGTAACCCCATCAATATCCGATATTTCCAAGATCGAATTACCATTAGTAGATTGCAATGTTGTCATGCCAATTCCTATAATGAGTGTACCCGGACGGGTGATTTTCAGACTTTTATCAATAGAATAAATTCCAGGCGTAAATAATAAATTTTTACCTTTCTTTAAAGCTACATTAATTGATTCGGAATTATCAATATTCGAATTTACCAGATAAAAATCTTTCAAACGCAACGTCTTGTCATCTTTAATATTATTTACCCAACCTGAACCGACTGAATTCTGTCTTATTTTGGGGTTTTTTATACCATAACCTTGTTCGTCGTAAATCAGATAAGGTTTTTCGCGAACAAAAGGAGTTACTTTTACGACAGTGTAGGGTTTTTCAGGCCAGTTTCCGGTAGGTGCATTCGGCACTCCCATAAACATCATGTTCCAGGCTCCACCAACCCATTTTCCCCAATTTGTATTTCTGGAAAACCATTGTTGTTGCTGACCAGAATATACTATTCCATCAATTTTTGAATCGGCAATAAAACCACCACTCGCATATCCACCATCGTGCAATTGTAAATTCCCTTTTACATGTACTCTTCGTAAAGGAGCGGCTTGAGATACTCCCCAGATATTGGCAGAATCTATGGTTGGTACTATCGTTAAATTCTCGGCCGAACGCCAAAAATTTGTGAGAACATTACCTTGTTTTGAGGTTGATCTTGATCGAACTGCTCCTACAATAACCACATCCTCCGGCGATTCGCCTAAACCGTAAACCTGCATATAATAACCAACTTTTACATCCAGCGTGTAAGTGCCCGGCTTAAAGAAAATCGCATAGCGATTTTTGTTGAATTCGCTTTTTTTTGTTGCCTGACGATTATAAATTGTATCAAGAATAGTTTGAATCTCTTTCATATTCATCTCCGCTTCAAACACAAAAACATTTTCACCAAAAATTGAATGATTGTATTTTCCGGTATAATCTGTCCTGTTTTTCTGAAAAGAATCTATTGCTTGAGCATTACTGAATTGATTTCCAAGGAGGAAAAGGAATAAAAGTTTTAATAAAACATTGTTCGATTTCATCTTTTTTTCTTTAAAAATTAGGTTTAAAGTTGATTGTTAATTCTTCAATATTTGAACCACTTTACATAATCTTCCTTTTGATAACAGCCGAATACAATAATTTCCAGCTGAAATTCCACTTAGAGAGACTATATTCGAGTTCACATTAACAACTTTAATAAGTCTTCCATTCATATCAAACACTTGAACGGAATCAACATGCTGATCTTCAATACTACTAATAGAAAAAGAATCGTGAACCGGATTTGGGAATATTACTATTTCTTTGTCGGAAACTTCTTTCAATTTCGTATTCGTTTCACAAATCACTTTCACAATATCGAAATCTACATCTTTACCATCGTCAACCGTTAATTTGAAATAATATTCTCCTGATTTTAATCCTGTTGCCTGAGTTGTTGAAGTATTGGCATTAATTAATGTAACTGTTGATGGACCTGCTATTTGTTCCCATTTATAAACAATTTGATCATTATCAGCATCAACACTCGAATTTCCATTCAAGGTAATATCTCCAGCTGACAACAAATCAACACCGGCATTGGCCACCGGTGCATGATTGGTAGAATTAATAAACGCACCGGCAAGGTTGAATGAAAAAAAAGAAGAGCCATAAGTTGTGGCTCTTTGAATACAATTTACTTTAAAATAGCGACCGGATAATGCATTGCTGTTCAAAACAACACTTGTACCACCGGTAAAAGCTTCGTTGACATAATAGGGTTGCCATGTTTTACTATCTGCTGATATTTCAATATTGAACTTTTTGGCATAAGCACCTTCCCAAACGATACTGATTGTACCGGGCAATGCCTGATGCTGTAAGTCAACCTGCCACCACTGATTGTCCTGAAAAGCGGAAGACCATCGGGTAGTTGAAATTCCGTCTACAGCCATATCGGAGCTTGTAGTTGAGGTCTCAACACCTGAACTGGAAGTTGGTTTCATGAAGGCTAAATCCGATTCGGCACCAGCCGTAAGAACTTTTATAGTAATTTGCGTTGAATTTGAACTTGTTGCATTGGTTCCCGTAAGTTTAAATACATAGATTCCGGCAGTTTTAAATTTTAGCAATGTCAGCGATGAAGTAGGATCAACAATTTCGGCATCTGTTTGACCGGATACCTGCTCCCATAAATAGGTAAGTTTTTCTTTTGTAATTGTCCCACCGGATTGAGTTCCATCCAGACAAGTTTTGGCAAAAGGAAGATATAACTGAGTTTCAGTTTGTGCAATTTTTACACTTGGAAATTGCTGTAAAATATTTCCATTCACCTCAACTTCATAAATCGAAAATCCATATTTTACTCCGTTTATTAAAACTCTTTCCAAACAGGTAATTCTAAGATAACGAGCCTGAACGGAATGAATAACATAAGATTCTTGTCCACCAACACCGGTTGTCACACTATTCAGTAAAGTCCAACTTATACCATCTAATGAACATTCAATTTTATATGTTTTAGCATAAGCTCCTTCCCAATAAATGTTGATTTTCTGAAGTTCTGCTATGGCTTCCAAATCAATTGTGGCAGTTTCATTGTCCGTTTTTGCCGATTCCCAACGAGAAGTCAGATCGCCATCTACCATCATTTCACCTGTATTTGTACCGGATTGCGATGAAACAGTAACAGGCTTGTGGAAAGCCAGATTGGAAGTAGCGGGATCTAATAATGGATCAAACACCTCAAAACCTCTGGTAAATGTATTATTGTTTGAATCCCATTCCTGAGTTGTACCCAAATTGAAAGCCAATTCTCCTGAAAGACTGGATTTATCCATTTTATCACAATTCCAAACACCTGTTGATGCAATCAATTGAACCTGACCCGGAGCAATAGCAGTAGTTCTGTTTTCAGCAGAAGCAACTTTTACACCATTAATTTTATAATCAATTTTAAATGGTGAAGTTGAATTATTTGTCGCATTTCCCTGATTTTTGACCAAAGCATAAAAACTCACTTGCTGTCCTTTCAATGGATAGCGAGGCATCGTGTAGATTTGTGTGATCTTCAAATCCGGTTTCTGTTCTCCATCATTTAAAACTATATCTTTTGTAAGTGGTAATTTATCGGATGAGCCTCCAACTCTAAGTGTAAAATTCCCTGATTGTGCCTGATATTGAGAACCATTCCAATAATAGAAATCTTCTGCTTTTAGTTGAAAAGTGACCGTTTTTGTCTCGCCGGCTTGCAAAGCAACGCGATTAAAACCACGTAATTGTTTTTTTGGCATCCACACATCCGGAGTAGATGGTGAACTAATGTATAATTGTGGAACTTCTTCTCCTGCAATACTTCCGGTATTGGTAACATCAACTGATACTGTAAAAGATTGTCCGGCAACTGTTGAAGAAGATACTGCTAAATTGCTGTAAGCAAATGTAGTATAACTTAAACCAAAACCAAAACCAAATTCGGGAGTGATATTTTTTTCATCAAACCATCGGTATCCGCCATCCAAATTATCGGTAAATTTACGAAAGCTATCTTCTGCCCACGAAGGTAAATCGGCATCTTGTTTAGGCATGGTCATTGGCATGCGACCTGCCGGATTATAATCACCGAAAATCACATCGGCAATGGCGCTTCCAGCCTCTTGTGCTGCATAAAACGAGTATATAAGTCCTTTTATACTTGATAAACAATAATTTAAACCACAAACACCACCACTTTGTATTACCACAACGATATTCGGGTTAATGATGGACAATTGTTGAATTAATAATTGCTGTTGACCCGGAAGACTTATAGAACCGCTTTTTCGGTCGTTACCGGTATTGTAGCCTTCCCCTTCTTGAGTGGCATCTAATCCTCCCGCAAAAATCACAATATCTGCAGTAGCTGCAATGGCTTTGGCTGCATCAAAATCGGTACGCACATCGGAATTAATGTCACAACCTTTGGAATAAGTTACATTTGCAGCACCTATTTTGGCTTCCAATCCATCTTTTACACTTATTGAATACGGTGGAAAAGTCTCACTACTTCCGTAACAATTGAGGTTTTTTCCGGTTGCATTGGGTCCGATCAGTGCTATTTTTATACCTGTTTTCTTCAATGGAAGAATTAAAGTTCCATCTCCTTTCGTTTCATTTTTCAGTAAAATAATGGACTTTTGAGCTGCTAGTTTATTGGTAGCATTGATTTCAGCAGTTTTAGCATAAGTGGTATTTCCGCGTGGGAAATAATCCAGCATACCATTCAGAATTTTAGTTCGTAAAACACGTTTTACAGCTTTATCCAAATCGTCAATTGTAACAGCTCCACTGGCTACCATTCCCGGCAGATCGGTGGCATATTTATTGGAACCCATGCAAATATCGGTTCCGGCTTTAATTGCTTTTTGCGAATCCCAAATGGCGTCCCAGTCGGAAACTACATAAAACGGATAACCCCAACGTTCTTTCAGATTGGTGGTTAATGATGCGTAACTTTCGCATCCTTTGTCACCATTAATTTTATTGTATGAACCCATAACACTCATTACTCCGGCTTCCTGCACCACTGTTCGAAAATTATATCCCGAAAAATCCATTAACCAACGATCGGTTGCAATTACGTTCATATTATGACGGTTTGATTGCTTGCTTTCGCCCATATAATGTTTCACGGTGGCAATAATTGGACTTTTCTGAATACCAATTGCAACAGATTTTCCAATATTTCCGGCTAAATAAGAATCTTCACCACCACTTTCAGCCGTCCGGCCACCACGTGGATCACGACAAATGTCAATACATGGTCCCAACTGTTGAGTGCGGTTGAACGCCCAAAACTCTACACCCATTGCTTCGCCTACTTTTGATGCTATTGCTTCGTCCCAAGTAGACGCCATGGCAACTCCTGTCGGGAATGCTGTGGCCGTTCGTCCATTTCTATCCGCAGCAAAACGCACACCGTGAGGGCCATCATCCATCGCAAAACCCGGAATTCCCAATCGGGTATTACTTGGAGTTGCTCCAAAGCTACTATTGATAAGTTGATTAATCTTTTCTTGCGTGGTCATGGCATCCACCAGTTCATTAATTCTTTTATCTAAAAGGGATTGTGCGTTAACTTGTAATCCAGAAAAGATAATTAAGAGAAGATATAAAAACCGTTTTGAAAAAGGATTTGATTTCATTTGATTTTATTTTATTTGCATTAAAAGGGGTTTTAGGATAAAATACTTGTCCCTTAAAAATAAATTAATAATATGCTTACAAGAATCAATGTCGTTTATATAAACAAATTAAGAAGATGCAACGCGGAAAATGCTGATTTTCAAATGTTGAAAAAAACGAATTTGAAAAAAATCTGAGTAAATCCGTGTTATTTACATCCGTGTTCATTTTTTTTTCTAAACGACAGTGGTTGAATAATGATTGTTCAACGAATCATTTCTCAACTAAGATATTTATTTTAATTTGAAAGAAACGGGTTTTCCGCTTTGACTATCGGTCGAAATCCAAACTTGGAATTCGCCTGCTTCAGCACGTTTTACCATGTCAGCATTCCAAAAAGCGAGTTGGTCACTATTTAGTGTAAAACTGACAGTCTTTGTTTCTCCTGCTTTCAGATTAATCTTTTTGAATCCTTTCAGTTCACGAACCGGACGAGCCAATGATGCCACCATATCGCGAATATAAAGTTGAGCCACTTCCGAAGCATCAAATTTTCCTGTATTTGTAATTTTACATTCTACTTTCAACGTATTGCCCTCCGTGAATTCTTTCTGTGAAGTTTTTACATCTGAATAACTAAATGTTGTGTAAGATAACCCAAACCCAAAAGGAAACAACGGACTGTCACCTGCATCCAAATGATAAGAAGTATTGCCTAATGAAGTTTGTCCTGCAGCGATAGGAATATCGTTAATTAACACAATATTCTCTGCCGGCCGACCTGTCATTTTATGTGCATAATAAATAGGTATCTGACCAACCATACGGGGCAAAGTTACCGGAAGTTTGCCTGAAGGAACTGCTTTACCGAAAATCAAATCAGCCAAAGCAGGGCCGGCCATTGTTCCGCCATGAAAAGCATACAAAACAGCATCGGCTTGGGTCACTTCATTTCCAATGGTCAGTGGACGACCTGCCATCACAACCATTACAACAGGTTTACCTGTTTTTTTCAAAGCCGTAAGTAGTTCCGATTGTGCGCCGGGTAGACTAATATCAGCACGACAATGCGCTTCGCCCGATAAAATTGCTTCTTCACCTACAAAAAGTAAAACTACATCCGCTTTTTTGGCAGCTGCTACAGCTTTCATAATTCCTTGCGGATTCTTATCGCGGCTGTAAGTCAATCCCTTTTCAGCTATCACTTTAACAGATGAACTAAAGTCGTTTTGAATTGCTGCTAGTGGGGTTACACTATGTTCAGGTTCTGCATCAAAACACCAGGTGCCTAACTGATCGGCGGGTGCATCAGATAATGGGCCAATCACAGCCACCGATTTTATTTTTTCTGTCAGCGGCAATATATTATTGTCATTTTTCAGTAATACAGCACCTTCCAATGCTACCTGTTTGGCTTTTTGGAGAGCTTCATCAGTATAAAATGGCATGGCAAAAGTTACTTTGGTGTAAGGATTTTCAAAAAGACCTAACCGGAATTTCATTCGAAGTATATTTCTAACAGCATCATCAATCAGTTTTTCGGAAATGGCTCCCGATTTTACTAACTCTTCCAAATGCTTCACATAAGCAAAGCTCATCATATCCATATCTACACCCGCGATGATCGCTTTTTTCCCGGCATCTTTCAAATCGGTGCAAACGCCATGTGAAATCATTTGTTCAATCGATCCCCAATCGCTTACAAGCACGCCATCGAATTTCCATTCTTTACGTAGAATGTCCCGATTTAAGTGTATGTTACCCGATGAAGGAACACCGTTAATGTCGTTAAACGAACACATAAAAGTGGCAGCACCTGCATCGACAGCAGCTTTAAACGATGGAAGATAAACATCACGGAGTTGAAGTTCAGGTATCCAGGTTGAATTGTAATCTTTTCCGGCTTCGGTAGCACCATATCCTGCAAAGTGTTTTGCACAGGCCGCCATCGATGTGGGATCTGATAATTGTTCACCTTGAAAACCTTTAATCATGGCAGCTCCCATAACAGAAGTAAGATATGGATCTTCTCCACACGATTCGGCTATACGCCCCCAACGAGGATCGCGTGAAATATCTATCATCGGAGCAAATGTCCATCTTATTCCGGTTGAAGTTGCTTCAATGGCTGAAATACGAGCACCGTTTTCTACTATTTGAGTATTCCAGGTAGCAGCTTGCCCCAACGGAATAGGAAAAATGGTTTTAAATCCATGAATCACATCACGACCAAAAATTAATGGAATTCCCAAATGACTTTCTTCAACAGCGATACGCTGTAATTCGTTAACTATTTCTACATCTGTTTCATTTAGTATAGAACCAACTCTCCCGGCTTTAATTTGACTTTTCATATTATCAGATAAACCCGTTCCGGTCAATTGATTCATTTGACCAATTTTTTCCAGTAAGGCCATTTTCGACAACAAATTATCAATTTTCGTCTCAACAGGATCTTTCTGTTGTGTGCAAGCTACTAAAATAGTAACCAACATAAAAAGTAACAAATTCTTTTTAATCATAACTATACGGTTTTCTTAAAATATTCTTTGAATAGGGATATAAATTATTGATTCTAAATTCGATATGCAAATGTAACTATAAGAGAATGAGTAACACTCATTTTTCCCCACACAAAAACACAACTAGGTACTGAATTCTATTCAACATTAATCCTACATTTTGATATACAATAACCTATTTGTCAACCATATAGAATTATTTATGTTGTATAACATATTTCAACACAGATTGCAACCGAAAAAATTGAAGTAAAATTGTTCTCCCAAGCATCAAAATTCAAAACAATTTATATCCGGTAAAAAACGATTAGTTATATCCTCCAAAAACATGAAACGATCCATTTGCTTTCTATTTTATCTTTTTGTCATTCTACAAACAACTGTTTTTGCAATACATCCTTCAATTCGGAATTACAACCGAAAGGTTTCAATGGCCGGTACTCAAAACTGGGACATGATTCAGCATAAAAATGACTGGATGTATTTTGCAAATAATAAGGGTTTATTGGAGTTCGATGGCAATCGATGGACAGTTTATCCAATACGGAATTATACCAATGTGCGATCATTATATTATGATGAACAGGCTGATCGTATTTATGCAGGTGCTTTCAATGAGTTTGGTTATTATGCACGAAACAAATCTGGAATTTTGCAATATCATTCTCTTATTGATAAAGTAAACCCAAAAGAACGTAACTTCAATGAAATATGGCATATTCATAAGATTGAAAATGCAATTTATTTTCAGGGAGATAATGAGATTTTTAGATACAAAGGCAATAAAATTTTCCGATACTCATTTCAGAATAAAATCGATTATTCTGCTGTAGTACAGAATTCACTTATTATTTCGAGCACACCCGATGGAACATCGTTTTTAAATGGAAATTTGTTTATGAGGTTCCCAAATGCTGAAATATTAAAAAACAAAAAAGTGTGTGCTGTTTTACCTTATCAAAAAACAAAGATATTATTTGTTACTGATTTCTATGGTTTATTTGTTTTCAACGGTGAAAAGGTGGAACCTTTTAAAACAGATATTGATGAATTTTTGTCCGAAAATCAGGTTTTTTGCGCTACTATGCGTGGCTCTAAACTTGCATTAGGAACTGTAAGAAATGGCTTGGTTCTAAAAGACTTAAATGATAATACCAATATTTTTTCAAATACTTTTTCGGGTTTGCAAAACAATACGATTCTTAGTATTGCTTTCGACCGACAGGACAATCTTTGGTTGGGACTTGATAAGGGTATTGATTATGTGCTCATTAACTCTCCAATTTACGATTTATTTGGTAATAGTCAATTATTTGGTGCCGGATATAGTTCATTAATAAGGAACAATATTTTATATTTAGGTACAAATCAGGGACTTTATACTACAAATTATCCTATTAAAAATTCACCAAACCAGGTGGAAGTTAAACTAATGCCCCACATGCAAGGTCAGGTCTGGAGTCTAACCTTAATCGACAATACTATTTTTTGCGGAAGCGATCATGGTGCATTTATTGTCAATGGAAACCAGGTTAATCAAATTCAGGGTGTTCCAGGCACATGGGGTTTTCGAGCTTTACGAAGTAAACCTGATTGTATTTTGGGTAGTTCATACCATGGGTTCTTTATTCTAAAAAAAATTGCAGGGAAATGGCAGTTTTCGAATTTTGTGAAGGGATTTGGTGAGTCTGGTGGCATGTTTGAAGAAGATAATGATGGTTGCATTTGGTTTAATCATTGGATAAAAGGTATTTCGAGACTCACATTGAATGAAAGTTTGGATAGCATTTCAAATGTTGAACCTTACGGTACTACGAAAGGTTTCCCATCTAATCGGGATAACACCTTGTTTCGGATAAAAAATCAAATTACATTTTCGACCCAAAACGGATTTTATGTCTACAATCGACTTTCAAAACGGATTGAAAGGTCAACTGAACTTGAAAGACTATTTGGTGTTCCCTCTCATTCAATGCGTCTTAACGAAACTACAAAAGGTAATATTTGGTGTACGTCAAATACTTTTGTTGGGGCTGCAATTATTCAAAAAGACAAAAAATACCATGTGGACAGTCTTTCATTTTGCACACTTAAAAGTAGACTTATCAGCGGTTTCGAGCATTTTAATTTTGTAAATGACTCTAATATTATTGTCAGTACCGAAGATGGTTTTTCGTGGTTGGATCTTTCAAAAGCGAACAAAGAGAAAAACCGGTTTATGATTTCGATACGCAATGTTTACCTAACAAACGAAAGTGATTCGGTAGTTAATGGTTACCAACCGACCCGAAACTCTAATCTTATTCCCGAGTTTGATAATAAACATAATTCCATTCGGTTTGAATATGTTGCCACTGAATTTAGAAACGAGGGATCGGTAACTTATAGTTATCTTTTGGATAATTACGATACCAAATGGTCGACATATTCCCCTGTGAATACTAAAGAATACACCAAACTAAAAAAAGGTACATATACATTCAAGGTACGGGCTAAAAGTTTATTGGAAGTGGAGCCGGTAGAAACTAGCTATCAGTTTTCCATTCTTCCACCCTGGTACGAAAGCAATATTGCACTTGTGGTTTATTTGATATTATTTGTGATATTTATTCTTAAACTACTATCGATTATCCGTTTACGATCAGAAAAAGGAGCACGGGAAATGGAAGCTCAAAAGGAGTTGGAACTTAAAGAACAAGAAGAGCACTATCAGGCTGAAGCAAAAGAGAAGAAGAAAGAAATTTCAGAGCTGAAAAATCAACGATTACAATACCATTTACGCCATAAATCGCAAGAACTGGCAAGCTCAACAATGAATTTGATTCGGAAAAATGAGATTTTATTGGACATTAATCAGAACCTTAATAAAGTTGCTTCTGATATTAATGAGAATTCTGAGCCTAAAATCATCCTGAAGAAACTCTCGAAGATGCAAGAAAATATAAAACAAAATATCGAACAAGACAATAACTGGAAGCGTTTTGCCGAAAACTTCGATTTGGTATACGAAAACTACTTAATTCGACTAAGTGAACGTTTTCCGAATCTCACCATAAGTGATAAAAAACTCTGCGCTTATCTGAAGATGGACTTAAGTTCGAAAGACATAGCACCTTTACTGAATATGTCGTTTCGAAGTGTAGAGATGAGTCGTTACCGGCTTCGTAAGAAAATAGAATTAGATAGGGATGTAAATCTATCTGATTTTTTACAAAACTTCTAATAAACCCTTAAATCAAGTTATTTTTCAATAATTATGCTCTACAACATGATTTATTGACACAAAAATACGGGCTTTTTTGTGTTAATTTGCCA
>Ga0209123_1001084_pt1 | contig 29119 bp, 19 predicted proteins | sample BarGraIncu00431A_FD_184500 | JGI IMG/M metagenome (GOLD analysis project Ga0209123, IMG submission 184500) | Arctic peat soil microbial communities from Barrow, Alaska, USA - Barrow Graham LP Incubations 004-31A (SPAdes) (version 2) | ecosystem: Environmental > Terrestrial > Soil > Wetlands >...
TCCGATCTGATTTCTTTATCAATATGCATATTTATCAGTTCTTGATAACGACGTAATTTAGCGGCATGATAACCTCCAATATTTTTATGAAAATAGGAAGGCGAAGCATCGTTAAATATATCGGTTGTGCCGTCCAATACACGGAATTGTGATTTATCCTGAAGAATAATTTTATCGGCAACTGAAGGTTCAATCAAAGTTTCAATGCGACGCGGTTCTTTGAAATTATCGTTATTCAAATAACGTTTAGCAACAGGTACTAAATCAAATAAAATAAGAATTCCAAACAGTACGTAAGCCACATTTATCTTCAAATAATTTTTTGCATACAACCAAATCAATCCGGCTGCCCCAATAATAAATGCTAATGAAAGCAAGGCATCGCTCCGTAGCAGAGCAGCTCTGTCGAGTGGTAAAGTCTCTTTCAGGAACGCATTATTTCCTTGAAGTTGAGCATCTGCCGGAGAAATAAAATTGCCTGCTAACGAAGGAATAAGTGCGAAAATCAATGCAAGACCACCAACAATAGCGGCACTTATCAACACCGGTTTAATCAGCTTTTGTTTATCTGTTTTATCTGAAAAAACTTCTTTCAATGCTAAAATTGCCATCAAAGTAATACCAAAACCTGTTGCTACCAACATCATTGAAACGGTTCGGAATTTATTGTAAAGTGGTACATAATTTATGAATAAATCAGTCAGCCACATGAAATTTTTACCCCACGAAAGCATTAGAGTTAAAGCAATCATCGGCAACAACCACCATTTGGTGCGTTTATCAACCAAAAATAATCCCAGCACGAATAAGAAACAAACTATGGCGCCAATATAAACCGGACCGGAAGTAAACGGTTGGGTTCCCCAATAAAGTGGGAATGGATTTTCTTTTAGTATTATTTCAACATTAGTAGCACCAAGTGCTTCCAGTTTTTTACCCGTTTCACTGCCAGCGCTCAAATTTACTGAACTTGCTCCACCTTTAAAGTTTGGGATCAGCAAAGTCATTGTTTCGTCAACACCATAACTCCAATCGGTTATATAATCTCTGTTAAGACCGTGTTGAGAGTTTTGAGAATCTACAGTCAAACCGTTTGATTCACCCCTCATGGTTGCTTTTGAATAATCGTATGTAGTAAGCAAAGAAGTTGCATTCATACCAATAGCAATTGCAGCTCCCGCAAGCAACATTCCGCTGGTTTTTAAAAACGAGCTGATTTCTTTTTCTTTAATGCTGTAAATTAACTCAACAACAGCAAGAAAAATTAGTATTATTACTGTGTAATATAAAATTTGAACATGATTGGCACGTATTGCTAAACTGAGGAAAAAAGCAGTAAGTAAACTTCCCAGAAGGCGTTTATCTCTGAATGCCAGAAAAACGCTCCCAATAAGTGGCGCCATATATGCAATAGTAATTGCCTTGGAATTATGACCGGCAGCCATAATTATGAAATTATATGAAGCAAACGAAAAGGCAATTGAACCGATTATTGCCAGCCAGGGATTAACTCTAAATGCCAGTAACAAAACATAAAACCCAATCAAATACAACATTAAATTGCCAATTTGAGCTGGAAAAATGTGAATTAAATCTTCTACATATTTTATCAAATTGTAGGGTTGTATCATCGAAATCTGATAAGTAGGCATACCTCCAAACATCGAATTTGTCCATAAAGTAACATCGTTGTGCGTTGCATTATAATCGACTGTTTCTTTTGACATGTATAACCAACTTTCGGTATCGTGACCGATTAACTGTTTTCCTTCGATAATCGGAGAAAAATACATGAACGAAATGGTGACAAATAACAGAAAAGCAGCGATGTGCGGAGTGATTTTGGCAAGAATCTTTTTATTCATTTTGTTATGCTTGATTTGCAAAATGCAGTTTTTGGGAAAAATCATACAAAAGTACATCTAAAATTCACAATTGATATTCTACTTGCGGTTAAATATTGTTGAAATACTGAATTTTACTGATCAGATAACAAGAAGAAAGAAAATGAAACAAATATTTCATCTTTCAGAATAAAAGTTTAAGCTGTAAACAGACTGAATTCAGCTAAAATTTAAATTCAAATAACTACGGGAAGCAGACAAATCAGCAAAAAATCAGTACTTTTGCAGAACAAAAAGAGATTGAAACAGTTTCATTCCCATGAACGAACAAGAAATACAACAAATACGCGACGATTTTCCGATTTTAAGCGATAAAATTTATAACAAAGATTTGATTTATTTTGACAACGGTGCTACTACTCAAAAGCCGCGCTGTGTTGTCGAGAAAATCGAACAAGGTTATTATCATTTGAATGCCAACATTCACCGTGGTGTGCATTATTTGAGCCAAAAAGCAACCGAAGCGCATGAAGCGGCTCGAACCACAGTAGCTGAATTTCTGAAAGCCGAAAAACGGGAAGAAATAATTTTCACGCGTGGAACTACCGAAGCCATTAATTTGGTAGCCACTTCGTTTGGAGAAGCTTTTTGCACAATTGGCGACGAAATCATTATTTCGCAACTTGAACACCATTCCAATATCGTTCCGTGGCAAATGCTCTGCGAACGAAAAGGGTTGAAACTACGGGTAATTCCGATAAATGAACATGGAGAATTAAATCTTGATGTTTTCAAGACGTTGCTTAACGAAAAAACTAAAATTATCTCTGTTGTCCACGTTTCCAATGTATTAGGAACTATTAATCCTATTAAAAAAATAATTCAGATTGCTCATGCCCGCAACATTCCGGTATTGGTGGATGGTGCTCAGGCTGTTCCTCATATTGCGGTAAATGTAAAAGAATTAGATGCCGATTTTTATGTTTTTTCAGCTCATAAAATTTACGGACCAACCGGAATTGGTGTCCTTTACGGAAAAGAAAAGTGGCTTAATGCCATGCCTCCCTATCAGGGTGGTGGCGAAATGATTGCAACCGTGACGTTCGAAAAAACTACTTACAATGAATTGCCATTTAAGTTTGAAGCCGGCACGCCCGATTATATTGGTTCTACAGCTTTAGCAGAAGCTTTAAACTATGTTCAGAATATTGGAATTGAAAAAATTGCTGAACACGAACATGAACTATTGACTTATGCCACTGAATGTTTGCTGGAAATTGACGGTATGCGAATAATTGGTACAGCTAAGGAAAAAAGCTCGGTGATTTCATTTTTAGTGGGTAATATACATCCTTACGACATCGGCATGTTGCTCGACAAACTGGGAATTGCGGTTCGCACCGGTCATCATTGCGCTCAACCGCTGATTGATTCACTTGGCATTCCCGGAACAGTTCGGGCTTCATTTGCGTTTTACAACACAAAATCTGAAATCGATGTGTTTATTGAAGCGTTGAAACGTGTGGTGTTAATGCTGAGTTAGACTCGCTAAAGAGAATTTTATACAAGGTTACTGATATCAAAATACTAATCACCCTTACTCCCCTTTAGGGGTTGGGGGCAGCAATTTAAAATATATGACTATCAACGAAACACAAGATAATATTATTGAAGAATTCAGCCTGTTTGATGACTGGATGGACAAATATTCGTTGCTGATTGACATGGGAAATTCCCTCGAGCCTTTGGACGAAAAGCAAAAAAATCCGCAAAACATAATTGAAGGTTGCCAAAGCCGCGTGTGGTTAAATGCTGAATTAAACGATGGCATTATCACTTTTCAGGGCGAAAGTGATGCTGTTTTGGTAAAAGGAATTGTTTCGTTATTGATTCAGGTACTTTCAGGACACACGCCCGACGAAATTTTATCTACGGAGCTTTATTTCATTGATGCAATTGGATTAAAAGAACATCTTTCCCCAACGCGTTCCAACGGGTTGGTGGCCATGATAAAACAAATGAAAATGTTTGCATTGGCATACAAATCTGTGAGCAAGTGATCTTTACATTTAAAATCTTTATAATCAAAAAACACTAAACAAGTAATTTGTTTAGTGCTTTTTGATTATAACTCACTTTATTGATTCTGCGTTGGGTCTGTTGACACCGGAACTTCTTCAGGAATATCAGCTCCTTCAATTGTTGAAGAATCAGATACTATTGAATCGGGCGGAAGAACGGTATGGCAACCGTAATTGCGCGAAATAGGTTCTTTCGGTTTGGTTGGGAATTTGCCACGGTATTGTTTCAGGCTCGGGTCTTTCAACACTTTTTCCATAAACATCCCGAAAATTGGCAATGCAGTGCGGCTTCCCTGTCCGAGTTCTCCGGTTCGGAAATGAACACAACGTTGTTCGCCACCTACCCATGCACCACCGATTAATTTTGGAGAAACTCCCACGAACCACGCATCGGAATGATTGGAAGAAGTTCCTGTTTTTCCGCCAAAATTGGTATCATAATTAAATATATCCCAGCTCCAAAGGGCTTGCGATGTTCCACCAGGTTCGGTCATTCCACCTTTCAACAGTTCGGTCATCAGCCAGGCATCTTCATAAGGAATGACCCGGCGTTGTTCGGTTTTGGGCTGGTAAATAATGTTTCCATCTTTGTCTTCAATCCTTGTTATCAAAATCGGATCGTGATACATTCCTTCATTCACAACCGTTCCAAATGAATTAACCAGTTCGAGCAACGAAACATCCGACGATCCAAGACAAGTTGACGGTTGGTTTTCGAGTTTAGTTTTTATTCCTAACAAATAGGCATATTTAATGATTTCAGGAATCCCTACCTTTTGCGCAAGTTGAACTGCCACTGTATTGATGGATTGTGCAAAAGCATTTTTTAATGAAACGGGATAGTTTACACAATAACCATTGGCATTACGTGGAGTCCATGCTTTTTCTTTTCCATTTTCGTCGTATTTCCAGGTCACAGTTTTATCTTCCATCATATCGCAGGGTGACATGCCATTCATCATGGCGGCTGTGTAAACAAAAAGCTTAAAAGTAGATCCCGGTTGACGTTTGGATTGTGCTACTTTATCGTATTGCCAAAACTTGAAATCAATATCCCCTACCCAGGCTTTCACGTTTCCGGTGTTTGGTTCCATCGCCACAAAACTGCTATGCATAAAATGATTCATGTAACGGATGGAATCCATTATGCTCATAGTTACTTGTTTTTCGCCTTCATCGTAATCGAATACTTTGGTTTGGTGAGGTAAATTCAGATAATAAGTAATTGAATCGGGCTGATTTTTATATTTTACTGCTAATGAAGCATAAGCTTTTGTTTTGTGGGCAATATCTTCTACGAAGTTGACAATGTCTTTGTGGTTTTCGTCCTGCCATGGGTTTTGTCCCTGCCAGTGATCCCAAAATTTACGTTGAACAATACGCATTTGCCTGTTTAAGGCCTCTTCGGCATATTTTTGCATACGCGAGTCGATGGTGACATAGATTTTCAATCCATCCGAAAAAATATCATAACCGTTTTCTTCTTCCCAATCCTGTAAATATTTTTCTAAATACGCTCGGAAATACAATGCATCACCGTCATAGCTTTGCTCAACACTATAATTCAACCGGATGGGGATTTGTTTCAACGAATCGCACATGTATTGGTTTATTACGTTTAATTTCACCAGGTTTTCGAGTACCACATTTCGTCTCTCCATTGAGCGCTTCGGATGGGTTATGGGACTATAAGAAGTAGTTGCTTTCAGAAGTCCAACCAAGGTGGCTGATTGTTCGTAATTCAATTTGGCAGGTGAGGTATTGAAAAATGTTTTGGCGGCTGTATGAATACCAAATGCATTACTTCCAAAGTCCACCGTATTGAAATACATGGTCAAAATATCCTTTTTGGTGTAAAATATTTCAATTTTGACTGCCGTAGTCCATTCTTTGGTTTTGCTGATTATCAGTTTTAAACCGGGTATATAACCAAACAATCCGGTTGAATACTGATTTCGGGTTTTATACATATTCTTTACCAATTGCTGCGTAATGGTACTTGCACCACGACTTTTACCTTTCGACATATCTTTAATGGCAGCAAATACACTTTGGAAATCAATTCCAAAATGATGGTAAAAGCGTTCATCTTCTGTTGAAATAAGGGTTTGAATCAACTTAGGAGATATTTCTTCAAACGTAACAGGCGTTCTGTTTTCGCGGAAATATTTTCCTAATACTTTTCCATCCGAAGTGTAAATAATGGAAGCGGTGCTCTGATTGGGATTACTTATACTACTCAGATTTGGAGATTTGCCAAACAACCATAGAAAGTTTATATCAACGATAAATAAATAGAGCAGGAATAAAACGATCGAAGTAATGAAGATATTCAGTATTTTACGATACCATGCCAAACTGCGATACCGAATTAATCGGGCTTTGCGCCAATGTATAAATTTATTCAACCAAATTTTTGTAAACTTCCACGCCACTGGAAGAAAATCAATAAATTTCCTCCACCATTTCACAATAAATTCCTTCACAATAAGAAGTAGATTTTTTATTTTATCCTGCATAGTTCAATAACTGAATTTTTCTGCAAAGTTACTGCAAAAGATGGAAATTGGAACTTTTAGTTTATTCATGTTAAGAATCTTTTTTGATTTTCAGGGGTTGGCAACATACAAATGTTTTGTTTGCCAAACAATTTATAACGATTTCGGGCTATATATCGGTAAAGAGAGTCGCGCATACTTTTAGGAATAAACCGAAAAATAATAAATACTTTCCAGATTCCGCCCAAATCGTTTAGTATTTCCAATATGGCGGACGACTCCAACCAGAACGTGTTTTCTTTGATGTAAATAATGGTTTCAATTGTGTCTTTTTCTAGATTCAATGGTTCCAAAATCTCATTTGCTTTTTCCGACTGCAAGGATGCAAATGTAAGCTTTTCTTTTTTGTCAAGTTTGATTAATATTTTCACCCAACTGCAACACAAATTGCAGATACCATCGAATAATATTAATCTTTCCGGAATCATTTGCATTTAAACGTATTAAACTAATATATTGTTGATTATTAAATAGAAAATCCGATTTACAAGATGTAAATCGGATTTTCTATACACATACAATTTTTTCTAAATCAATTGGACGCACATCTAAAAGTCCCTTTTGGAGGATATAGGGGGCTGCTACAATCCAAATTCAGCTTTAATATCAGAAACTTTATCCGTTTTTTCCCATGTAAAAAGTTCAACAGTACAAGTAAATTCCTTACCATTGCCATCTTTAAAAGTTTTGTTTACCATTTGAGGTGTACGTCCCATATGACCGTAAGAAGCTGTTTCTTTATAGATTGGGTTCCGAAGTTTCAAGCGTTCTTCGATTGCTTTCGGGCGCATATCGAACAGTTTTTCAATCTTCGTAGCAATTTCACCATCGTTTAATTTAACCTGAGCTGTTCCGTAAGTATTTACATATAAATTCATTGGTTTTGCAACCCCAATGGCATATGCCACCTGCACCAACACTTCATTGGCTAAACCTGACGCTACAATGTTCTTGGCAATATGACGGGCTGCATAAGCTGCAGAACGATCCACTTTCGAAGGATCTTTACCTGAAAATGCTCCACCACCGTGAGCACCTTTTCCACCATATGTATCAACAATGATCTTACGGCCGGTTAATCCGGTGTCGCCGTGAGGACCACCGATTACAAATTTACCGGTTGGATTTACGTGCAACACATAATCATCTTTAATCAGTTGGGCAAATTGCGCATCCAATGCTTTTACACGTGGAATTAAAATGTCTTTCACATCTTTACGGATGATTGCCAACATTTCTTCGTCATCTTTTGCCGTTGGTTTTGCATTATGTGCCGGATGCACCATATCATCATGCTGTGTCGAAACAACAATTGTATGTACTTTCACCGGTTGATTGTTGTCGTCATATTCAATGGTAACCTGCGATTTTGAGTCAGGACGCAAATAAAGCATTTCTTTGCCTTCTTTACGAATAGCCGCCAATTCTTCTACCAAAGCATGTGACAAATCCAGTGCAATTGGCATAAGATTTTTTGTTTCGTTACAAGCGTAACCAAACATCATTCCCTGATCCCCTGCACCTTGTTCCATGGGTTCTGCTCGTTCAACTCCCTGGTTGATATCAGCCGATTGCTCATGAATGGATGAGAAAATTCCACAAGCATCACCACTAAACATGTATTCGCCTTTGGTGTAGCCAATTTCATTAATTACTTCGCGAGCCACCGATTGTACATCGACATATGCTGACGTTTTCACTTCACCTGCCAATACTACCTGTCCGGTAGTTACAAGTGTTTCGCAAGCTACTTTTGAGTTTGCGTCCTGAGCCAAAAAATTATCCAATAAGGAATCTGAAATTTGATCGGCAACTTTGTCAGGATGACCTTCCGATACCGATTCGGATGAAAATAAATATCCCATTTTTAATTTACGATTTTACGATTTACGATTTACGATTGCTTTCAAAGCAAATTGCAAATAGAAACCGCGAGATTAATAAATACAGTTTAAATCACGATTAAATTAAAACGGGAAAGCATGGTGGACTTTGAAAGGGGCAGAAAAGAGGTTGCGATTTAGCATTTTTTTCTGTGGTTGCAAGCAGTCCAAATCTCTCCACATTTTTTACGCTACAAAAGTACGTATTCCATTTCGAATAACAAAACAATAATCCTTTTTTAGCTTAAACAAATCATTGTCTCTGTGTTTTATCTACCATCAATTTGGTGCTTATCAGTGTTTCGTCAATCAATTCGGGATGCGACGCACGAATCGGGTTGATATCTATTCCACCTCGACGTGTGTACATAGCAGCTACCATAAGCGTTTCCGGTTCAAAAATATCCCAAAAACGTTTATAAATCATTTCTACCACTTCTTCGTGAAAATGATTTTCCTTACGGAATGAAATCAAATATTCCATAATGGAACTTAAATCAATATCGAAGTGTGTCGTCATCTGAACAAACAAATCACCCCAATCTGGTTGGTTAGTAACACGGCAATTGGAACGCAACAAATCCGAGCGGAAAAGATAAGAGTGTAATGCTTCAGTTTTTTCACAACGAATCAAATCGGGTGCTTCGGTGAAACGTGTGAAATGAATGGACTCTTGTAATTTCAACGGTACCTGTGAAGCTAGATCAACATTTATGAATGTCGGGAATGGTTTGCGTACCTCGCATTTGGAATGAAACAAAGAAACAAAAACCTGTGTTTCGAGCAGAGTGCTCAAATCCTCAGATATGGTTAGTCCAACACGTTTTTCAGCATCATTGATCGTTTTTCCACAATGATCCATATTGAAACTGTTCAGGTATAATTTCAACGATTTCGATTCGACCAAATATTTACTATCGGCAGCATAAACCAATTTCATCACCCTCGAAACCGGCAAACCATTATCCGTCAGAAACGAAACTTCATAACAATTCCACACATCATAACCAACGAAAGGCAGATTATCATCGTGCAAATCGTAATGAATCCGATTTTCGGAACGGGGAATGCGGAATAACAGTGAAGGATCGTACTTTTCAGTGGTCGTCACTGATTTTCCTAGAATGGAATCCTTTATATTGAAATTCATTGCCTTCGGTTAATTGGTTAATTGGTTGACTGGTTAATTAGTTGATTGGTTCGATACAGAACGAACCAATCAACTAATTAACCAGTCAACCAATCAACAAGTAAACTAGTTCACACGAATATACGGGCTGCATTTTTTACTCAACCATTCACGTTCGTATTCGTTCAATTTGGGCGAAAGAATATCATAAACTCGTTGATGGTATTCATTCAACCATTCAATTTCCGAATTGTTCAGCAAATCGAAGTTAATCAGATGTTGGTCGATTGGGAAAAGTGTCAGTGTTTCGAACTTCAGAAATTGTCCGAATTCGGTTTTTTGTGCCGGAATAACATGAACCAGATTTTCGATGCGGATGCCATATTCATTGGTACGATACATTCCGGGTTCATTCGAGAGCATCATTCCGGGTTGCAATACCGTAGGGTTTTCGTCCATGCGAATGCTTTGCGGACCTTCGTGAACGCAAAGGAAATGACCTACACCGTGACCTGTGCCGTGACCATAATTCAGACCCAAATCCCACATAGATTTACGCGCGAGAATATCAAGTTGCGAACCACGGGTTCCCGAAGGGAAAATCGCTTTTGCCAGCGCAATGTGACCTTTCAACACGAGTGTATTATCGGTTTTTTGTTGGGCTGTTGGCGTTCCCAAAGCTACTGTACGGGTAATATCGGTCGTTCCATCGAGGTACTGGCCACCCGAATCGAGCAACAAGATATTTTCTGCTTTCAGTTTCACGTCCGTTTCGGGAGTGGCACCGTAATGCACGATGGCACCATGACCGGCATATCCGGCAATCGTTCCAAAACTTTCCCCCACGAAATTTTCTTGTTTGGATCGGAATTCACGCAACTTTTCGGCAATCGAAACTTCAGATAATTGTCCTGATTTCAGATTTTCTTCGAGCCAGATAAAGAAACGCGTTAATGCCACACCATCTTTAGCCATGGCCAACCTAACGCCATTCATTTCCACTTCATTTTTCACACTTTTCAGTTTGAAAATCGCGGACATTGAATTTCGAATTGCGCAATCGGCAGGAATAGATTCGAACAACGCCTGATTCAGTTTGCCACCGTCAATCAAAACGGCTTTAGTTACCGGTATTTGTTTCAATTCATCATAAATGGCCAGATACGGAGCAACCGTAACGCCCTGCGCTTTGAGATAGACCGACGTTTCAGGAGTCAGTTTTTCAGAAGCAATAAACAAGGTTGCATTATCGGAAGTGACCAATGCATAAGCAATCACCACGGGGTTGTAAGTCACATCATTTCCGCGGATATTAAACAACCAGGCGATATCGTCCAAGGCGGAAATCACGAAAACATCAGCATGCGCTTTTTTCATTTCGGCACGAACAGCGGTTAGTTTTTCAGTGGTGGACTTTCCTGAATATTGAGTATCGAAAACAAAAAACGGATTCAAAGGCAAAGAAGGACGATCGGTCCAGACTTTGGCAGGCAAATCGATGGAAACCAGTTCGATGTTGCTCATGTTGAGTTCCGACTTCATGGCCGAATAACTGTTCACGGAAAACATTTGGGCATTTACGCCTACTTTTTCACCGGCTTTCAATTGTGTGGCAAGCCATGGTAAAATTTCCAATGTATCGGGCAAACCCTGTTTCATCAACTCGATTCCGGTTCCTTCCAATTGGTCGGCTGCGTGAAGAAAATAACGCGAATCGGTCCACAGTCCGGCACCGGTGAGTGTTACAACAGCCGTTCCGGCCGAGCCGTCGAACCCTGAAATCCAAACCCGTTCTTTCCAAAAATCGGCGATATACTCACTGGCATGTGGGTCAGTTCCGGGGATTATACAGGCAGAAATACCTTGTTGTTTCATGGCTTCGCGAAGCAACGAAAGTCGTTTAGTAATTTGTTCCATGGTAATATATTTATGTTTCAATTTTGATTCGAGACTACAAAGATAGTTAATGTATAATGATATTCATAAAAAAGATGATATTAATTCAACAAAAGTAATTTACAAAAGGTTTATGATGCAACATAATTTCATTTTAGTATCTTTGCAAGTTCTAAAAAAATGACCGTTTTGACAACAAATTCCGACATACAACCGCTTGATGCCTCAGAGAAAGTGGAGGTTATTGGCGCCCGCGTGCATAACCTGAAAAATATTGACGTTTCCATTCCCCGCGACGCACTCACGGTAATCACCGGACTGAGCGGCAGCGGAAAATCATCACTGGCTTTCGATACCATTTTTGCCGAAGGACAACGGCGGTATATCGAAACATTTTCGGCTTACGCCCGCAGTTTTCTGGGCACGATGGAACGTCCAGATGTGGATAAAATCACCGGATTAAGCCCGGTTATTTCCATCGAGCAAAAAACCACCAATAAAAATCCGCGTTCCACCGTTGGTACCACTACCGAGATTTACGACTTCCTGCGTCTGCTTTTTGCCCGCGCAGGAGAAGCTTTTTCGTACGTTACGGGCGAGAAAATGGTGAAATACTCCGAAGATCAGATTGTGGATTTGATTCTGAATGACTACGAAGGCAAAAAAACCTTTCTCCTTGCACCGTTGGTTCGTGGCCGCAAAGGACATTACAAAGAATTGTTTGAGCAAATTCGCAAAAAAGGATATCTGAATGTGAGAATCGATGGCGAAATTCGCGAAGCAACACACGGTCTGAAACTGGATCGTTACAAAAATCACGATATTGAAGTTGTAATTGACAAATTGCTGGTTGCCGAAAAAGACCGCGCCCGCCTGAAACAATCCATGCAAAAAGCCATGCAGCAGGGCAACGGGATCGTGATGTTGCTCGAAAAGGATAAAGTCGAAGCACGTTATTTCAGCAAAATGCTGATGTGTCCAACCAGCGGCATTTCGTATGATGAACCAGCTCCGCATAATTTTTCGTTCAATTCACCTCACGGCGCTTGTCCGCATTGCAAAGGGCTCGGTTTTGTAAACCAAATTGACATGGACAAAATTGTTCCGGACAGAAAACTGAGCATTTACAACGGAGCCATTTCGCCGCTTGGAAAACATAAACCAACGACTATTTTCTGGCAGATTGAAGCCATTTTGGAAAAATACGACTGTACGCTGAAAATACCCGTTGCTGATATTCCTGATGAAGCGATGGACGAAATAATGAATGGCACAGAAGAACGTCTGCACATTAAAAACCAATCCATTGGCACCAATTATTTCCTGAGTTACGATGGAATTTTGAAATATATCGAAATGCAGGCAGAAAGTGGTGCTTCAGCCACCGAGCAAAAGTGGGCAAACCAGTATTCAAAATCGATTGTTTGTCCTGAATGCAATGGTCAACGGTTACGGAAAGAATCGTTGCACTTCAGAATGCACGATAAAAATATTGCTGATCTGGCAGCCATGGATATTGCTGAACTGGCCGAATGGCTGGAAAATGTTGAACAATTTTTATCCGAAAAACAAAAAACTATTGCCGTTGAAATTCTGAAAGAAATCCGTACCCGGCTTCAATTTTTATTGGATGTTGGATTGACCTATCTTTCGCTCAACCGCAGCTCTCAGTCACTTTCGGGTGGTGAAAGCCAGCGCATTCGATTGGCTACACAAATCGGTTCGCAACTGGTAAACGTGCTTTATATTCTCGACGAACCGAGCATAGGCTTGCATCAACGCGACAATCAGCGGTTGATTCGCTCGTTGAAACAATTACGTGATACTGGTAATTCTGTGATTGTGGTTGAACACGACAAAGACATGATGATGGCTGCCGATTATGTGGTCGATCTTGGTCCGCATGCCGGACGACTAGGCGGTGAAGTAGTTTTTGCCGGAACACCACAGGAAATGCTGGAAGCAGACACGCTGACTTCCGCTTATCTGAATGGCAAAAAACGCATTGAAGTACCCCAAAAACTTCGTCCCGGTAATGGAAATTCAATAACCATTAAAGGGGCTCGCGGAAATAATCTGAAAAACGTTGACGTCACTTTTCCACTTGGAAAAATGATTTGTGTGACGGGAGTTTCCGGCAGCGGAAAATCTACGCTGATAAATGAAACATTGCAGCCGATTCTCAGCCAGAGTTTTTACAAATCGTTACAAGATCCTTTGCCGTATGACAGCATTGTTGGACTTGAGCACATAGACAAAGTAGTGGAAGTGGATCAATCGCCAATTGGTCGGACACCACGCTCGAATCCGGCAACTTACACCGGCGTTTTTTCAGATATCAGGAATGTGTTTGTAACATTGCCTGAGGCGAAAATCCGTGGTTATAAACCCGGACGATTTTCCTTCAATACTGCCGGTGGCCGTTGTGAAGTTTGCGGCGGAAACGGGTATAAAACCATTGAAATGAATTTCCTGCCTGATGTTTATATTCCTTGCGAAAGTTGTGACGGAAAGCGCTACAACAAAGAAACACTGGAAGTCCGTTTCAAAGGAAAATCCATTGCCGATGTGCTGAACATGACCATTAATCAGGCAGTTGAATTTTTTGAGAACCAACCTAACATTTTGAATCGGATTAAAACATTACAGGATGTGGGACTTGGCTATATTAAACTTGGACAATCGAGCACAACCCTTTCGGGCGGAGAAAGTCAGCGTGTGAAATTAGCCACCGAACTTTCCAAACGCGATACAGGAAAAACGCTTTATATTCTCGACGAACCAACGACAGGACTTCATTTTGAAGATATCCGTGTGTTGCTCGGCGTGTTGAACCGACTCGTAAACAAAGGAAATACGGTCATTATCATTGAACACAACATGGATGTTATCAAATTAGCTGATCATATTATCGATATTGGTCCCGAAGGCGGTGCAGCAGGCGGAAAAATCATTTGCTTTGGTACGCCGGAGGAAGTTGCCAATCATCCCACCAGCGAAACCGGAAGATTTTTGAAGATGGAGATCGGTTGATTGGTTTATCAGTTGATTGGTTAACTGGTTTTTTATCATTGAAAATTAATTTTGTATCTTTGACGTTTAAAATTAAAAATCCGATAAAACATTTGTTTGCAATCGAAAATCGTAAGCGAATAAATCGTAAATAAGATAATTATGGCAGATAAAATCAAGAAGAAAGTACTTTTCATCGATCGGGATGGAACAATTATAGTCGAACCACCGGTAACTTTTCAGGTTGACACATTGGAACAAATGGAATTCTTGCCGGGAGTTTTGAGAAACCTGTATTTTATCCGTCAAAAACTCGATTTTGAATGGGCACTGGTTACTAATCAGGATGGTTTGGGAACCGAAGTTCATCCGCAGGAAAATTTCGATATTATACAGGCCAAATTTCTTCAAACATTGGAAAATGAAGGTGTCACTTTCGATAAAATTTTTATTGATAAATCCTTTCCGGAAGATAATGTTCCAACCCGTAAACCGGGAATAGCGATGCTAACAGAATACTTTTCGGATGATTATGATTTAGATGGTTCATTTGTAATTGGTGATCGACCAACGGATGTGGAATTGGCCAAAAACCTAGGTTGCAAAGCTATTTATTTAAGTGAAGACACTGAAATTCTGAAAGAAAAAAATCTGACTGAATTTTGCGCGTTACAAACGACCGACTGGAATAAAGTTACTGAATTTTTATTTGCCGGCGAGCGCACTGCAACCATTAAACGTACTACCAAAGAAACGAATATTTTTATTGAATTGAATCTGGACGGTTCAGGGAAATGCAGCATTGATACCGGTTTGAAGTTTTTTGATCACATGTTGGAACAAATCGGAAAACATTCCGGATCTGATCTGACCATAAAAGTAAAAGGCGATTTGGAAGTGGATGAGCACCACACGATAGAAGACACGGCCATTGCATTGGGTGAAGCTTTTGGCAAGGCGTTGGGCGATAAACGTGGAATTGAACGTTATGGTTTTTATTTGCCGATGGACGATTGTTTGTGTTCGGTGGCACTTGATTTTGGCGGTCGCGCATGGCTGGTTTACGATGTGGAATTTAAACGCGAATATATAGGCGATTTGCCGACTGAAATGATTCTGCATTTCTTCAAATCATTTAGCGATGCAGCCAGAATGAACCTGAACATCAAAGCTGAAGGCGAAAACGAACATCACAAAATAGAAGGCATTTTCAAAGCATTGGCAAAATCAATTAAGATGGCCGTGAAACGTGATATTTATCAATATGAATTGCCGAGTACAAAGGGCATTCTTTAATTTACGATTTATTAATTTACGATTTACGATTGAAAACATGTTTTCATCTCGAAATATATTCTTACTTTTCTTTCTTTCGCTTCTTTGTCTGAACCTTTCAGCACAGCCTTCCACAACTGAACATCCCCGGTTAGTGGTTGGAATTATGATTGATGGTTTGCAACAGAAACACATCGACCAATTGTGGAACTATTTTGAACCGAATGGATTTAAAAAATTAATCGGGCAAGGTGCTAATTTGCGGAATGTTTCGTACAGCATTGTTTCAGCTGGAAATGCTTCGGATATTGCTACCGTCATGACCGGAACAACACCGTTTTATAATGGAATAACAGGAAATTATTTTTACAACCGTACCGAAGACGAAGTTCAATCTATCATTCAGGACGATGATCAGGTTGGTATCGGAACAAGCCAGACTTTTTCAGCTCATAAGTTGATGACCAGTACTATTAGCGACGAAATTATGTTGGCAAATCCCGGAAAATCCAAAAGTTATGCCATTGCTTTAAGTGCTGAAGAAGCCATTATGTTGGGCGGTCACACTGCCAAAAGCGTGGCATGGATTGATGATGTAAATATGAAATGGATTACCACCGGATATTATGCCGATGGACTTTCTCATTGGGCAGATGATATGAATGTAAATGGTTTGTTTAAAAATTATCTGGCAAGAACATGGACACCATTAAACAACATAAATACTTATTTGTCAAAACCAAACAAAGAAGATAAAAAGTGGGGGTTTTATTATGACCCAACAAGTAAAAAGAACAAAATCTCTCAAGCTTCAATATTAAAAACTACTCCATCTGCTAACGGATTAGTTGCTGAATTAGGTTTGAAAATTATTAACAACGAACAGCTTGGTACGGATATTTATCCTGACATATTATTAATGCAATTCACTGTTCGTACACCATTTGAGAAAACAACCTCATTACAATCGGCTGAAAAAGAAGATATATACCTACGTTTGGACAAAGAAATCCAAAATATTCTCCAAAAAATTGACGTAAAAGTAGGATTAGATAAAACACTTTTTTTTGTTTATGGAAATCAAACTGCTGTACATTCACCAACAGAATTGGGCGGTAATAAAATTCCAGCAGGATATTTCAACGCCGACCGTTCACTGGCTTTATTAAGTGCTTATTTAATGGCAGTTTATGGACAAGAAAAATGGATTTCGGGGTATTATGCGAAGAACATATTCTTGAACAAGGAAAAAATTGCTGCAAAGAAGCTAAATTTTGCTGATTTTCAAAAAACAGTTGCTGAATTTATGATGGATTTTGAAGGGATACAATCAGCAATTCCAAATTCACAAGTTTTGACTGCAAGTGTAAATTCCAACTCAGAAATGGCAAGGTTGCATAATTCTACGAATAAAAATTCTGTTGGTGATATATTTATTACTTTGATGCCCGGCTGGCAGGAAGTTGACAATAAAAACAATCTGATTGGCGAATCAAATGCAATCGTTTCATACACTCCGGTATATTTTTTCGGTTGGAAAATTAAACCTCAAATTATTTCTGCATCTTACCAAACTACTGATATTGCGCCTACAATTTCTCGGATTCTTGATATACCAATTCCGAATGCAAGTATAGGCAAACCGATAGTTGAGCTAACTTCTAACCCATAAAAACACTAATTGAAATGAAGTACGATTTTGAAGAAGTTATTGACCGACAAAACACCGGGGCTATAAAAATTGAGCGATGTAAAGCATTATACGGTACAGAGAATGTTTTGCCACTTTGGGTTGCCGATATGGATTTTCGGACACCAGATTTCATTTTCGAAGCTATCCTTGAACGTTGTAAGCATCCGATTTTGGGCTATTCGATGCCACCTAAAGAATTTTATCCAACATGGATTAATTGGATAAATGAGCATCATAGTTGGGAAGTTACACGGCAATGGATTGGTTTCTTGCCGGGAATTGTGCCGGGTTTGTCATTTTCGGTGCAAGCGCTTACACAACCAGGCGATGAAATAATCGTTCAACCTCCTGTGTATTATCCTTTTTTTCATGTTGTAAAAAACAATCAACGATTCGTCGTTAATAATCCTGTAAAAACTGTAGATGGAAAATTCGAAATGGATTTCGAAGATTTGGAACGAAAAATCACTCCAAAAACCAAACTTTTGATTCTTTGCAATCCACATAATCCGGGTGGAAGAGTTTGGAGTTTCAAAACGCTTAAACAATTGGCTGATATTTGTGCGAAACATAAAATTATTGTTGTTTCGGATGAAATTCACGCAGATATGGTTCATGAGGGTCATCGACATATCCCATTTGCAACGGTTTCTGAAAATGCAGCGCAAATAAGCCTCACTTTTATGGCACCTAGCAAAACCTTTAATATGCCGGGACTAATTAGTTCAGCTTATATTATTCCCAATGCCGATCTCCGAGGTAAATTCGTGGATTTTCTAGAAGCTTCCGAACTAAATGGCGGAAATATATTTGCTTATGCTGCAACGGTTTCTGCTTTCGAAAACGGTAATGAATGGCGAAAACAGATGCTTAAATATGTTGAGAAAAATATTGATTTTGTAAACGACTTCCTGAAAAATAATATTCCACAAATCGAGCCAATGAAACCCGAAGCATCATTTTTGGTTTGGCTGAATTGTAAAGAATTGGGAATGGAAACCGATGAATTATTTGATTTCTTTGTTCAAAAAGCTGGTTTAGGATTAAATAAAGGCACTATATTCGGTCAAGGTGGTGAATACCATTTACGTCTAAACGTAGCCTGTCCGAAAAGTATTTTGGAAAAAGCAATGAAACAACTTGAAGTAGCAGTAAAAGCCCATAAATCCTCTTAAATCAGGCGACAAAATAAGCGAACTTTTTCAGACTTAAAGATACCAAAAAACAGCAAAAACACGGATTTGAACCTGTGTTTTTGCTGTTTTTTTTTAAGACTAAAATCAAAAATACTTTTTCAGTTACCTCAAAATATTTGGCTTTATTTGTGATTCAAATTACTTTTTGGCAGCATAACGGTCATTCAGTAATTTTGTTACTTCAGCTGTAATGTCATAAGATTTTTCTGCATAAAGTATATTGTCACTTGACGTGTTACTAATAATCAATTGATATTTGTTTTTTTTGTTATATTCTTTCATAAAAGCGTTTATTGTGTCACGTAGTTGCTCACTCATTTTTTGTTGAATTTGCATTAATTGCTTGCTTAAATTATCATTTAATTCTTGTAGATCATTTTTCTTTTTTTCCAAACGATTTGCTTCTTGATTTGCGCGATCAAGACTTAAAAAAGCATTGTTCTCACGTTTGCGTTTATATTCATCAACTTCCATTTGAAATTGATTAGCTTTTGAATTGATTGTAGCTCGAGAATCTTCTTGCTTTGTAATTAATGATTCATTGGCATCTTTCGCGAATTGATAATGCATTAACAATGAATCGACATTAATATATGCAATTGGCAATTTGCCATAAGTAGTTGTATTATTGTTTGATACTGGTTGATCATTTGTAGAATTTGATTTATTACGAATCACCAATACAAAAAGAATAATTATAGCTACTGCCATAACTCCATTAATAATGAGAGAAAGATTTTTCATTCGCTTAAATGATTTAAATAGTTTGTTAATTGAAGAATTTGCTTTTTTTCTTTGCCTTTTTTGAAATCAGAATGCAAAGATAATTTTTTTAGAAGACTTCAATACAAACCACCATCAATTTTTAGGAAAATGAATGTTTTGTTGCGTAATTTAACTATTATTTCAGATTAAACATTTCATATTTTTATTTGTTATAGTTTCTACTTTTACAATTGAAAGTAATATATTTCTGAATTATGCTAATATTTTTGATAAATAAATGATTAAGAATAAATTGACGATATGAATAGTTAATAAATATTCAATTAATGTATAAATTTTTGTTTCACTTTATTTGAAATTTCAATATGTTAAGTTGCAATTTGTCTTTTAGAATTGAATATCCATATTCATTTGTTCATTCTAATAAAAAATAAATGATTTTTCTTAGAATTGTTCAATGATGAATTTTTGATGTTTTTATTAATCTATAAATCAACATTAAATTGACATTTTGCCATCTCCATGTTACAATAGTAAAAAATGTGTAATTAATCTTATGCGTATTTTTGTCATTCGGACAGAATTTAGTACTTTTGTGGCGAAATTATAAAAACTCAATTTTAAACTATAAATAAAATGATTAAAGTAGGTATCAATGGTTTTGGCCGTATCGGACGTTTGGTTTTCCGTGCTGCTCAAGAAAGAAACGATGTTCAGATCGTTGCAGTAAATGATCCATTTATGGATATTGATTACATGGTTTACATGTTGCAATATGACACAGTTCATGGAAGATTTCAGGGAACTGCTGAACACAAAGGCGGTAAATTAGTTATCAATGGTAAAGAAATTGCTTTTTTTGCTGAAAAAGATCCAGCAGCTATTACATGGGGTGCTGTAGGTGCTGACTATGTTGTTGAATCAACAGGTGTTTTCACTACTATCGACAAAGCTAAAGCTCACATTGCAGGTGGTGCTAAAAAAGTGGTTATCTCTGCTCCATCAAACGACGCACCTATGTTCGTTTGTGGCGTAAACCTAGATTCATATACAAAAGATATGGATATTGTATCAAATGCTTCTTGTACAACTAACTGTTTAGCTCCAATTGCTAAAGTAATCAATGACAACTTCGGAATTGTTGAAGGTTTGATGACAACTGTTCACGCTGCTACTAATACTCAAAAAACTGTAGATGCACCATCTTCTAAAGACTGGCGTGGTGGTCGTTCAATTTTAGGAAACATTATTCCTTCATCTACCGGCGCTGCTAAAGCTGTAGGAAAAGTAATTCCTGAATTAAATGGCAAATTAACGGGTATGGCTTTCCGCGTTCCAACTGCTGACGTTTCAGTTGTTGACTTAACAGTACGTTTGGAAAAAGCTGCTTCTTATGACGAAATCAAAGCTGCTATGAAATTAGCCTCAGAAACTACTATGAAAGGTGTTCTTGGATATACCGAAGATTCAGTTGTTTCTTCTGACTTTATCCACGAAACTCGCACTTCTGTATTTGATGCTGGTGCAGGTATCGCATTGAACGGTAACTTTGTAAAATTAGTTAGCTGGTATGACAATGAGTGGGGTTATTCTAACAAAGTGTTGGATTTGATCGCACACATGGATTCAGTAAAATAAACTGATTAATATATAATTAAAAATCCTCTGAAACTATAGTTTCAGAGGATTTTTTGTTTAGCATGAACAATGAGGAGTCTTAAAAGATCTTTCCCACTTTAATAATCAACGGATCTTTAAGTATTATTGCACTTTCTGGGCACATTTCCTGGCAGCAGTAACATTTAATGCATTTAGCATAATCGTATACCGGGGCTTTAGTTTTGTCGCCATTTAGCCAATTTACGGCTTTCCCTTCGACAGGGCAACTCACGACGCACGTTCCGCATTGAGTACATTTTTCTTCAATAATATACGGTTTAGCTACTAGCCGGTTATTTAAAAACTGAACCATTTTACCTTTCTTCACGCTTTTTACCGGAGTACGCTCCACGTTGAAATCCATGCAGATAAAGTCTTTCATCATATCACCGACAATTTCAATATCTTCTTCTTTATAATTTCCGGCACCAGTTTCAGCACCAACTAATGTAGTTGGTACAAAGAGCGGATTCAAGTTAATCATACGGCTGGCTGTGGCATCAAGTGCAATTGGATCGGTGGAGAATAGCAACACATTCATTGCTCGGGGTGTGCCACCACGCGGTCCGTTACCTTCCATAGCCATGACTCCATCCATAATATACAGGCGGGGTTTGACATAAGAGTTTAAATCAACGAGCATACGTGCAAAGTCTGTGGCATCAGGAAGTTTTACATGAAATTCGCCTTTGCGCATGCCTACCACACATCCAAACTGGTTTTTCACTGCACCTGTAAAACGTTCCAATCCATGTGTTTTCATTTTTGGTAAGCTGATTAGACCATCAGAATTGAGCACTCCGTTTGCAAGGTGGAATTTTTTATTTTGGCTGCCTTCATCGAAAAATACATCTCGTCCATCTTTAAAATCGGCCAATTCTATTTTCATTTCTTCAGCCACATCTGCAATACCTGCTTTTTTTGCCGCTGCATGAGTTGCTCCGAATCCAGGAGAATCACCGTAACTGAGAATAGCACCTTCCGTTGCAAAAATTTCAGCCACTGCTTTGAATATGGCCGGATGAGTTGTAACGCATTTTTCCGGTATTTCTCCTACCAGCAGATTTACTTTCAGTAAGATTTTATCACCCTTTTTGACAATTGGGTTTACACCTCCAACTAGTTCCATCCCGCGCGAAACTGCTTTTTTGACTTCTTCCGCTTCGTACGAATTACAGCGAACAATTGCTATTTTACTTTTCATTAAATATGTTTTTTATTTATCGTTGGTTTTTGAACCGTCAAAAGTAAATATTAAAATCAAAAACTCCAAAATTTTCAAACTTTATCCAGACGAAATATTTCTGTACCTTTGCATTAAAGAATTAAGCCTCTGAACTAATCACTTTAAGATGCGTTTTCTACAGAAACCTTATGCAAACCAACCTATTCCAACTTACCGATTTTTTGCCCACAACCAAAAAAGAACTCGAAATTCGGGGTTGGGATGAACTGGATGTGGTGCTTTTTAGTGGTGACGCGTATATCGATCATCCTTCATTTGGCTCGGCAGTTATTGGACGTGTTCTCGATGCCCAGGGTTTAAAAGTTGCCATTGTACCTCAACCAAATTGGCGGGACGATTTACGAGATTTCAAAAAAATGGGACGTCCACGTATGTTTTTTGCCATTTCGCCCGGAAACATGGATTCAATGGTAAATCATTACACTGCCAATAAACGTTTAAGATCCGACGATGCTTATACTCCCGATGGCAAAGCCGGTATGCGACCCGATTATGCCACTATTACTTATTCTGCTATCATTAAAAAGTTATATCCCGAAGTGCCACTTGTTATTGGTGGCATTGAAGCTTCGTTGCGTCGGTTTACGCATTACGATTACTGGTCTGATAAGCTGATGCCATCCATTTTAATTGATTCTAAAGCTGATTTACTGATTTATGGAATGGGTGAGAAGCCGATTGTGGAATTAGTAAAGCAATTGCAAGCAGGCAAAACATTTAAAGAACTTAACGAAATTCCACAGACTTCCTTCTTGTCCAAAGAAATTCCAATACATCCAACTTGGAAAGATATTGAATTGGTGTCGCACGAAGTTTGTCTGAAAGATAAAAAGTTATATGCCTCCAATTTCAAACACATTGAGGAAGAATCAAATAAATATGAAGCAAACCGTTTGCTTCAAAAAACCGGTAACCGTTGGGTGGTGGTGAATCCACCTTACGAACCATTGACCGAATCAGAACTGGATGCTTCGTTCGATTTACCTTACACGCGTGTTCCACACCCCAAGTATAAAGGAAAAACTATTCCGGCGTACGAAATGATTAAGTTTTCGGTGAATTTGCACAGGGGTTGTTTTGGTGGTTGTGCATTCTGTACCATTTCGGCGCATCAGGGGAAACATATAATTTCGCGTTCAAAAAGATCCATTATGGAGGAAGTAAAACGAATTATTTCGATGCCCGATTTTAAAGGTTATTTGAGTGATTTGGGTGGCCCGTCGGCCAATATGTACAAAATGCAAGGTATAGACATGAATATCTGCCGGAAATGTAACAAACCTTCGTGTATTTTTCCAAAAGTGTGTGCCAACCTGAATACAAATCATACTCCATTGCTTGATATTTATCGTTCTGTCGATAAAATCCCCGGGATCAAAAAATCATTTATCGGAAGTGGTATCCGGTATGATATGTTGTTGGCCGATGCTAAAAATGCCGATACCAATAAAAGTCATAATGAATATATAAAAGAGCTGATAACCAATCATGTTTCAGGTCGGTTGAAAATAGCACCGGAACATACGTCTGATAAAGTGCTGAACCTGATGCGAAAACCATCATTTAGCTATTTTGGACAGTTTAAAGCACAATTTGACCGTATAAACCGTGAAGCCGGACTAAATCAGCAATTGATTCCGTACTTTATTTCCAGTCATCCGGGAAGTAAAAACGAAGATATGGCCGAACTAGCTGTGTTGACAAAAAGTTTAGATTTCAAACTGGAGCAAGTGCAGGATTTTACTCCAACACCAATGACTTTGGCCACTGAGATTTATTATTCAGGCTATCATCCTTACACCTTGGAGCCAATTTACACAGCCAAAAGCAAAGACGAGAAACTGGAGCAACGTAAATTCTTCTTCTGGTATAAAAGTGAATTCCGTAACCAGATTATCCGTGAATTGCAACAAATGAAACGACCGGATTTATTGAAGAAATTGTTTGAAAAACAATAGAAATCTCCAATCTCACTAATTTCAGGATGAACTTATTCAGGAATTAAATGAGGCGTTTAATGAAAGTGACAGTGTGTTTTTTATGTGCTTAAAACTATGTAAACACCCACTTTCCCTGAGAGAAGTAACAAATTCGGAATGTGGTCGACCTTTACGGTAATCCGGCTCTTTGGATGGATGTTTCAGGTATTTTTCGAAGGTTGTAGATGACTCGCCCAAATTGAGTACTGCATGGTACAAAAGCGCATTTTTATTGCGGTAAATAGCTGATCCTGCAATCTTTTTGTCGTTGATGGCAATATCCGATATCCCTTTCAAATGCAAATCCGTTATTCCCAACTCTTCCAAACCTGAAATGACTAGGTTATTTATTTTACGAAAAACTTCCAGCGGTTGCGATGTTTTATGATCAAAAAAAATTGCCGAAATAACCAGATTGTTAGGCGTTAATACGACTGTTTGACCACCAGATGGACGTTTTAATACGGTTATTTTATCGTTTTTTACATTTTCTATATGCAATGAGTCTTCAGGATGATTTGAAGCTCCAAGTACGATATATGTTTTATTGGGTGTCCAAATCAAAAATTCGTTGGATTCATTATTAAATAAATGAATGTCAGGCAAACAATATTTAAACGTTTTGATCATATCGTTTTAAAAATGAATTGCATTGTCCATGGCATCAAAGCCGGCTTCCATAAAGATCTCCGAAACTGTAGGATGAGCATGAATAGTTTTGGAAATATCGTAAATGGTTGCTTCAAGATTCATAAAAGCACTTGCTTCGGCAATCATATCGGTGGCATTGGCGGCGACAATCTGAATACCCAGCACCTGACCAAATTTTTTATCTGAAATCATACGTATAAAACCTTCGGCATTGCCTTCAATCAAAGCTTTCGCATTAACCGATAATGGAAATTCACTGATTTTATAATCAATTCCAACTTCCTTAACATGTTGTTCTGTCATTCCAATTTGGGAAATTTCAGGCACGGTATACATATTTATCGGATAAGTGGTATCGTCAAAATTGCCTTTAATGCCTTTAATGAAATTGACAACATGAATTGCCTGAGCGGAAGCCACATGAGCCACAAAGCTCTTTCCAGTCACATCGCCAATGGCATAAACACCTTTCAGACTGGTTTCAAAAGAATCACTAGTCTTAATAAATCCACATTCGGTCAGTTCAAATGGCGTTTCGCATTCGGGAATGATTGCTTTGCGTGAATTGCAATTGACGAGTAAATCACATTTAATCTTTTTACCATCAATGTATAATTCGCCATTTTCAAACTTTTCAGGATACTTTTTTAAAATTAGTTCAATATTTTCCGACTCAAGTTTTTTTATTGTAAAATCAATTAAATATTCGTCCAAACCCACCATAAAATAATCGCTGTTGGCAATCAGAGTGACTTTTTTATTTATTAGTTTGAAAAATTGGGCTAATTCTACTGCGGAGACATGATTGCCTGTAACAACTATGTTTTCAGGAATCGATTGGAGATCAAATAATTTTTCCACTTCTACAATTGGTGCATTTTCTATTTTTTTATCCGAAGATTTTGGTTTTGAACCTGTGGCAATAATGATGTTTTTTGCTGAAATTTTTTTATCATTTATATAAACAGAATGATCTGAACCAATTCTGGCCGTACCGGTAATCACTTCAACTCCATTCTTTTCAAGCATATAACTTATTCCGGAAGTCAGTTTTCCGGTAATTTTTCTTGAACGGTTTTTCACTTTTTCCCAGTTGAATGAGATATTGTGTTCCACTATTCCATCAATTCCAAAATCATCTACATGTTTTAATTTCTCGAACACTTTTGCACTTTCAAGAATAGCTTTTGTTGGTATGCAACCCCAGTTGAGACACATTCCACCAATATACTTTTTTTCAACAATGGCAGTTTTCAACCCAACTTGCCCGGCCCTAATAGCAGCAACATATCCTGCCGGTCCCGCACCTATTATTACAACATCATATTCCATGGGGTATAATTATTTAATTCGTAATTCTTAATTTTGAATAGTTTATCTATTCCATTATCATTAAAACCGGATCAGATAAAAATTCCATGATTCGATTCATAAACCGCGAAGCTTCACCTCCGTCAACAATTCGATGATCCACCGAGAGTGAAAGAGGCAATACATTTCCTACAACTATTTCATCTCCCTTTACTCCCGGCTTTTTTACAATTCGTCCAATGCCTAGTATCGCGGCTTGCGGATAATTGATTACCGGTGTTGCATAAATACCTCCAATCGAACCGTAGTTGGTAAGAGTGAAAGTTCCTTCTTTCATGTCGTCCAACGAGAGTTTTCTGTCTCTTGCCTTATCGGAGAGTTCGGTTATTTTTTGTGCAATCTGCAAAATAGAAAGCTGATCGGCATTCTTTATCACCGGAACCACCAGTCCTTCCGCAGTATCCACTGCAATACCGATATTAAAACGGTTATTGTAAATCATCCGTTCGTTTTCCAAATCTATTTGTGCATTCAACTGGCGATGCTCTTTCAAAGCCTGTACAGTTGCCTTCACTATAAAAGCCAGATAAGTAAGCTTCACATTCTTTTCTGAAAACTTCAATTTGAATTTATCGCGGATTCTTATCAATTCTGCAATCTCCACTTCTTCAAAAAGCGTCATATGAGCCGTACTCTGTTTGGAATGCAGCATATTTTTGGCAATGGTTTTTCGGATTTGCGAAAGTGGTTCGTAAGTGACGGCATCAGTCGAAAAAGTAACAGTTTCTGTTCGTTTCGCAGGTTCCACCCTGCCATTTGAAGGTTTAAAGTTTTCTATATCTTCTTTCGTTACGCGCCCCGAAGGTCCGCTTCCGATAAGTTTATTAATATCAATATTCATATCTTTTGCCATAGCACGGGCGAGCGGAGTAGCCAATACTTTTGCGACTGGTTTTGCTTCCGTACTTGGTTTTGACGGGCCTTCATCACTGGCAGGAAGATAAGCGTTTTTTCCGGCGAGTTCCATCGTTCCAACCACGCCTGCGCCTTCTTCAACCGGTTCTTCCTTTGCCGGTTCTTTTGCTTCAGCAACTGCTGCTTCGCCCAAAACTCCTTCTATTTCAATTTCTACCAACGGGCTTCCAACCTTAATAGTTTCGCCGACACTACCATAAATTGCCACAATAGTTCCTGCTTTTGGAGACGGAATATCGGTAACAATTTTGTCGGTTTCCATGTTGACAAGTGCCTTTCCGGCTTTTATTGCCTGCCCTTTACTGACGTACCACTCCAATATGGTTCCTTCTTCCAATCCTTCTCCAATATCAGGGAAATTAAAAATGTATCTCATTGTGTGGACGTTTAGAATTTTACGGTGCGTTCAATTTCGTAGAATATTCTTTCCGGACTAATCATGTATAATGGCTCTCCTTTTGCAAGCGGAACAATAGTATCAAATCCCATCACACGTTTTGGCGGTGCTTCCAGATATAGAAAAGCTTCTTCGTTAGCAATTGCCATTAGTTCTGCACCAACACTAAACGATTCGGGTGCTTCAGCAACAATCACTATTCTTCCTGTTTTCTTAACCGATTCGGCAATGGTTTCCTTGTCAATCGGGTAAATGGTTCGTAAATCAATCAGTTCTACAGATATTCCGGCTTCTTTCGCCATCACAATTGCTTTTTGGCATTCACGAATCATAGCTCCAAACGCCACAACTGTTACATCGGTTCCTTCGGTCAACACTTTTGCTTTACCAAGCGGAATAGAAAACTTTTCATCAGCTACTTCCTGCTTAATGGCTCTGTAAATTCGTTTCGGTTCCATAAATACCACCGGATCATTGCTTTCAATTGCAGCAATCATCAATCCTTTCGCATCGTGTGGAGTGGATGGAATCACCACTTTTATTCCCGGGATATGAGCATACAATGCTTCGGGACTTTCGGAATGATGTTCGAGTGCATTTATTCCACCACCATATGGAAAACGAATCACCATCGGCACTTTGTACATGCCGCGCGAACGGTTATGCATGCGCGAAACGTTTGATATAATCTGATTAAATGCCGGATAAGTAAAACCATCGAATTGTAATTCCACCACAGGACGTAAACCTGATAATGCCATTCCCAATCCTGTACCCACTATAGCAGACTCAGCGAGGGGTGAATCGAAAACACGTTCAACGCCGTATTTTTTTTGCAAACCTTCGGTAACGCGGAAAACGCCACCTTCTTTTCCGGCATCTTCACCGTACATTACGACGGATTTATCTTCTTCAAGCATAATGTCCAGTGCATTATTAATGGCTTGTACTATTGTCATTACGCTCATTTCCGGTTCTCCTTCCAGTTTTGAAATTGTTCATAATCGGTTTTTTGTTTCTTCAGAATATCCGGCATGTCGGTATACATATAGTTGAAAACATCCTCGAGCTGATAAGGTGCGAAGGTTTCAGCTTCTGAAAATTGTTTATCTACTTCCAGTTTATATTTTTCTATCAGTTTTTCTTCATCTTCTTTCCAGATTCCTTTTATATCCATGTATTTTTTCAACCGTTTCAGCGGATCGGTTTTATCCCATTCCTGTTCTTCTTCTTTGGTACGGTATTTTGAAGGGTCATCGGAAGTAGTGTGCGCACCTTTGCGGTAGGTTAATGCTTCAATTAAAGTTGCACCGTTGCCTGCCCGTGCAAAATCGAATGCTTCCTTGTATGCAACATATATGGCAAAAAAATCGTTGCCATCTACTTTTATTCCGGGTAAACCAAATGCAATTGCTTTTACGGCAAGATTGACAGATTTGGTCTGGCTTTTTACCGGAACCGAAATGGCGTATTGATTATTTTGAATGGTGAAAATAACGGGGACTTTCCACACTCCTGCAAAATTGAGCGCTTCGCTGAAATCGCCTTCGGAAGTACCACCGTCGCCCACAAATGTAAAGGCAACTTCATCTTTTTTCTGATATTTAA
>Ga0209123_1001085_pt1 | contig 29065 bp, 29 predicted proteins | sample BarGraIncu00431A_FD_184500 | JGI IMG/M metagenome (GOLD analysis project Ga0209123, IMG submission 184500) | Arctic peat soil microbial communities from Barrow, Alaska, USA - Barrow Graham LP Incubations 004-31A (SPAdes) (version 2) | ecosystem: Environmental > Terrestrial > Soil > Wetlands >...
AATTGACCCCCTCTAGTTTTTTTGCATTTTTGCACAGATAGGCTCATGCACGGTCTTGGAGCGAAAGGTCTGGGAGATTTCGCCCACCCCCCTATGACCTTCTCCCGACCGCCTGCGCCATGCTGCCACCCGAGTTGATCGCCTGGTGGACGGCTGCAACGGACATTTGGGCTATTGACGGTGCCATCCTCATTACCTCAGCCCTCACGGTGTCCTGCACTCCGGTACTGATCTGGTAGACGTTGGTGACAGCGACATCTTGCCCGCCTATCCCGCGCAACCGGTCGTTGCTGCTGATCTGCCCTGTTGCGCCGGCAGTGAATAACTCTGGCCCCTTTTCGCCGACAAGGTAGGTTTGACCCGCGTTGACGTTGCCCCCCATGGCGCGGGCCTGGTACTGCATTGAGCTTATCTGCGCTATTTGCGACATACCAGATGCTACAGCTACCGCAGCTGCGACTGCACCGAGTGCAGGCCCGACATAGGGGATATTAGACATCGCGGAATATGCGCCAGCAGCTGCACGGTAAGTATCAATGGTGGCGCTCGCAATTGCCATCGCCTTGCCTGCTGCGAACTGGTCCTTATTGCCTTTCATCATTATGCCGCCAATAGTTTTCATACTGCCGGAAAGGGAGCTCGCCGCGGTGTCGAACGTCTTGGCGTCGAGTTCTTTTTTGGCGTCGGCACGGTCCTGATCTATCTTTTTGAGGGCTTCAGCTTTCTCCTTAGCCATGCTGATCTCTGTGCCATACTGGCTCTCGATCTGAGCTTTCCTATCTTCCCATTGGTTTTTGAGTTGCAACTCCTGCTCTTTCCGGGGATTGCCTGCCGACATGATCTGTTCGTACTCGCGCTGGCGGGCCTTTGACGCCTCTGCCTCCTTTTTGAGCTGCTCAGTGGTCGGGCCCAGCTGGTTGAATCCGGCGTTATCCGCGCCAGTGAGCGAGAACTTAGGCGTTACTGGTTTCCAGTTAAGGTCATTGCCGCCGATGCCCGGTCCCAGTATACCCCAACCATTAACAGCTTCTTCCGCTAACCTCGCCTTGTTGCGCTGTATCTCGTCGTATTCTGAGAGGTAGGCCCTTTCCTGTTTTAATGCCTCGTCCTCTTCTGCCTTCCGTCTTTTCCAGTTCATAAACCCTGGGTCATCAGTAGAGTAATTCAGCGGCGGGGCGGTGGTGGGAAGGCGGCTTCCGCCCGGCTCAACTCCCCGGCCCACACTGCGGTCGAAATCTTTGGCTATTTCCCCCATTGCCTGCTGTTCTGCGGCTGCGATAGCAGCAATCTGTTTATGATATTCTGCCGCGTTCTTGGCGCTGAAAGCATGGCCCAGGAGGCCACCGGTGTTATTCCAAGCGCCAATCTTGTCAGCGAAGGATGCCCAATAGACAGTCGCCTCTCGGATATCTCTAACGGTTTCCTTAATCACCTTCCCGAATGCTGACGCTGCTACAACACCGCTTTCACCCATAGCCGCCCCAACCGCCACCACAACAGGCAAAAGCTCGTTACCAAGCTGAATCGACATAGACTCAGCTACGAGCCCGACTTCTCGCATGTTCTTCTTGTACGCTGCGGCCTGTGCTATGCCATCAGGACCGACAATGAGGTGCAGCCGCTCGGCCGTGTTCTTCGCTTCCTCCATAGCAGCCGGGGTGAGCTTTAAAATAGCCTGCATTTCACCCCAGGACTTGCCATAGAGCGTGAGGGCCATAATGTTCCGGTCAGTACCCGTCTTGGTGTCTAAAAGCCTCTGGTTGACGTTCGCCATGATCTGAGGCATAGGGAGCAGGCTCCCCGCTGAATCCTTCGTGGCGATCCCGAATTTGTCGAAAGAATCTTTCCCGGCGCCGAGTGTCTTTGAGAGTTTCAGCGCGGCGTTAATTGCTACATCGTTACCGATGCCCAGACTATGCAGCGCTGTATTCATCACTGACGCCTGCTCTGAGGTGGTGCCCATGGTCTTAGCCATCTTTGCGGCTTCGAGGTTCCACGAGACCGACTCGTCTATGATCTTCTTGAGTCCGGCACCGGCTGTGATTGCTGCCATGGTGGTGCCGATCCTTTCAAAGGCAACCTGGACACCGCCAAATGCTTTTGAGATATCCATTGCCGTCTTCTGGCTGATGTCTACCGATTTTTTCATATCACTGGAAAAACGCGCCATATCGGCGCTAAGGGAAATTACAAGGTTGCCCAAATCTCCTGACATTTATTTGCTCCTTTTTGCGCTTATAGCGCGGGCTTTTTGGTTATTTTGCACGCGTGAAAATGTTGGCTCATGCACGGTCAATAACGGCACAGTCCCAGACTTTATTGGTGCCCCCGGGGGAGTGCCTTTAGTTCCTGTCCCGAAAAGTTTTGAAATTGCCCTCAGCCGAGTTGTGGATATGGCACGGTCTTGCTCGCATACACATCAAGGACTGATCCCGCCCCCATGGCCTATCCTTCTGCCCTGGTGTAAAGCGTCTCCGCGTCCTTCATCACGTTGTAGCGTAAGTCAACCGCTGCCTCTTCGAGCATGATGGCTAGCTCGCCATCTGTCATGCCATGCTTGCATATGATCTGTATGACTACCTCACCGTTGATCTTCACCTCGACTCTCTGCCTCATGTTGCCCCCTTGACATAACGAAGCCGCGCCGGTTGTGATCGACGCGGCCCTTGTTCTTGTGGCTACCCCACCCGATAGGAAGTCAGGTCAGTAGCTTTGCCACACTTGTCCGTGTTTGATTCGGGCCAGTGTGAGGAGCGCCCAGCGGGTTGAGGGATGAACTTGGACCCTCAGGGTAACCGCCAACCCTTGACCGTTGCGGGATCGAAACCGCCAGGTGGTCAGCCTATTTAGAACTAGGTGGCGCTGATCTTCAGCAGTTTGACTGCCTCGGAGTTGTTGAGGAACGAACCGACGCGCTTGGTGGTGTAGAAGCTCACCATCGGCTTGTTAGTGTACGGGTCTCTCAGCATCCTGGTGCCCATGACGTCGACGATGCAGTAAGCCTTCTTGAAGTCACCGAAGGCAACCGGGAAGTTGCCCGCGCCGATGTCCGGCATACCTTCATCCTCGACAATGGGATAACCCCAAAGGGTGGCCGGTGCGGTTGCGGTGGCCTCAATCAGGTACTCGCCCTGTACCGCAGTCTTCGTTTTCCGCAGGTAGGTCAGCGTCTTCTTGTTCATCAAGAAGCTGGCATTCTGCCTGTAAGCCGCCTTGACTGCACCGATCAGGTCAAGCAGTACGTCGTAAGGCGAGAAGGTCGCCGTGACAGCGGGGAAGGCCGAAGCGTCGCCGGAAATGACATACTGAAGGGTGCCGAAGGCCCGCACTCCGTCTGCCGTCGCAGCGGTCGGGAAGGAAAGCAAGCCCTTCGGCTGCTTGGTTCCGGTCCCGGTCAGGAAGGCCGCGCCCTCTTTGGATACGAACTCTTCAGAGATGCTCTCGACAATGAAGCTCTCCACGTCGAAGAAAATATCATCCAGGCTGTTCTGCGATGCTGCCGGGTTTGCGTAGATCTCCCCGAAGAAGGGAACCAGCTTAATCAACTGGGTGGTGGCAGTCTCGGGCCTTGCGTCCGTCTCTCCGACCCAGCCGGACGCGGTGCTGTTGTTTGACACGAGCTTGTTGTAACCGACGCCCGCCGTGATGACATTGGCGAGGCGGCGCATCGCAACCGAGTTGCGGAGGATCTTTTCAATATTGCGGTCCAACTCCTGCGGGATCGCGTAGCCGCCATCAGCTCCGCCGTTGCCGGTATCGGTCATCGAGGCCGATATCTCCAGGTCTTTCAGGCCGCTGTCTTTGCCCTTGCGAAAGAAGGCCTGGAAGCCGTCGGCGTGTTCTTTCTGCGCCCTGGTGATAACCGGGGAGTCGGACGCGCTGTAATCCTGCTGGCCCGCGTTGCCCCCCATCCGGTTGCCCTTCGCCTGGAGCTCGTCAATGCGGGCCTCCAAGTCGCCCAGAGTTTTTGTGTTGTTCTTGCTGAGTACTTCAATCTGAGCCATGAGTTCTTCAGTTAGCGCCATTTCGTTGCCCCTTCGCTGCGCCTCCCGGCGCTGCATGTAAGATTTCGGAACTGTCTCACGACGTGCCTTTTGTTAGTTTTTCTGCCTTATCTGAATGTCGATCTCTCCCCGGCGTCCCGCTAGGAAGGTGGCTTGCCGTTGCTGAATCCCTCAGCATGATGTTCGGCAAGTAAGCATCTACTCCTCGGCTTGTTCTTCGCCCTTCCAGCCTGATACGGTCGGGTGCTGCATCTTGAGCCGAATCTGTGCCAGCAGGCTCCCTCTGATCTGCACGACCGGAGCTACAGCAGCCAGCCCACCGTTGATACTGAAGGCATCCGACAGTGTGCGCTGCCTGCGGATAGTGGCATGGTTCGCCCCGATGTTGAGTTCATGAATGAAGTTGTCTTGGGAGTCACCCCCGAAATAGCCGGTCAGCACTTCGCCAAGAGACAGGCCGTCATAGCGGATCATGCTTGAGACCCTGGTGCAGTGCCCGGCAGCGCCCTCAGGTTTGGGGGAAGTCATCCCCATGATGAAGGTGGCAACATGGCGCGGGGTGAGAGGTGATCCCGTCTCGGGGTATCCCCAGGTGGGGAGCAGGTCGGCATTGGTCAGTGCCTCGTTGACTCTCCCCAGTGCGTGGCGGTCGGCACCTTGACCAACGAGCAGCGCCTGTAATTCGAAAACTGTCATGCTGTACACCTCCTTGAACTTTTGGGTATTTTACGAGAAAGGGAATCCGGAGTCATTCCCTTGGTGCCCCTCATTCCCCTAATGTGCGTTTTCTGTGCCTACTCGAAAATTTCTTGGTCCCTGTAAGCCTCCAGGGACGAAACGAAAATCATCAGCCCGCGTCTCGTTTTGGCTCCCTTATAGAATCCTTCCAACTCGCCTTCATGGAACAGGTCGCGGATATGACGGGAGCAGCAGCCCAGGTGCCGGGCCGCGTTGACGGTCGATAGTGCCTCTCTGCGTTTCATGCGGTGGCCCCCGGTCTCTCCCACACACGCTCTGTTCTCAGTTCAATGAGCTGGTCATAGAGCAAGGAACAGCGGCCGGCCAGCTCCGTGCCGATAGCCACATGTTTCCCTGTCTCGGCAAGCGTCAAATTCAAGATGCTGATTGCCTCGTTCATGAGCGCCAGCACCGTCGCAGCTTCAACCGTCCCGGTTGCGGGCATCTTCTCGGCTTCCACAGCAAACGCTCTTAGCAGCTCGGCTATACCATTATTTTCTTTGCTCACTTGGTTTCTCCTTTTTCATAATTACCGGCTCAGCGGTGGCCTGCTGCCTCTTGGCGCGTACTCCCTCCAGCAGGAAGGCCATGAAGGCCTTGTCTTTGTCGGTGGTCGGGTGTGGTAGTCTCAGTTTCGGGCGCTTCACGCCTCACCCCATTCACTGGAGCGATCGGGGAAATCTCCGGCAAAATATCCCGCAGGCTTGTCGGTGCAGCCTCCATTAGCTCCTTCTTCCTCAAAAAGCCTTTGGTCGAGAAGGTCAACCCTCGAAACAGTCCGTGATTCATTGGTTGAAATATTTCGTAACTCCACATATGCCCCGTAAGCCTCGATAGCTTCGAACCGTTTGCCAGTTTTCAGGGCGTGCCATCTTGACCCGGTTGTCACCTGGACATTGGGCGATTGCGCGTCGTCCACACGCTCACCCATGTGGGCGAGCGGGTCCTGTCGCTCCGTATCCTTATCGTGAAGCACAGCCTCGATGTATCGGTAGGAGGAAGCGCCGTGTTCGGCTCCGAGTTGGAAAGCCTCCCCGATCTGCTGAGAGGTGAAGCGTTCGCAACAATCCGCGGCCGCCTTATCAAGCATCGTCGGCATTTTTCGACCGAAGGTTTCGAAATAGAGATTCGAAAAAATAGCTGTCTTCGTCTTCATCGTTTCCCCCGGTCCCCCAAGAGAAGAAGACGAAGAGTCTTCTTCTTGAGATGGTAAGGAAAGGATAGGAGATGGAGACGGTAAGGAGACGGAAAGGAAAGGAGATGGAGCCGGCGTTTCGTTAGCGTTCCGTTGGCGGTTCGTTAAATCTGCCATTTCCTTGGATGAAATCTTTATTACTCCTTCCTTTCTAAGCTCCTTGTGCAATTTAGGGTTGGTTTGAGCAAGACGGGAGAAACGGGCCTTGTCTGAGCGCTCTTGGCTACCTACGGCCCATGGGTTATGGTCGCTCCAGTCGTGCACCTGGAGTGCGCCGCCTTCGCCAAGATCCATTAATTTGAGTTCCACCAGCGTCTTGACGAAAAGGCCAATTTCCCCATTCCAGTCGGCGGCCATCTCGATTTCCTCGACGGTCATCCCGGCGAGGTCTCCGGTTGTTTTGTTCACCGTACAGAAGGCCCAAAGGCGAAATAGGCAAAGACCGGCGCTGGGCTCAAGTCGACGCACAAGGAGTTTAAATTTCGGGTGGTCGAAAATACCGGCGGCAATCCGGAAGTCACCGGGCATGGCTAGATACCCTCCAGAGAAACCCGCTTGGCCTGGTGGAACAGTTCGGTACGAGCTCTGACTATCTCCTTCGGTGGGAGTGACAGAACCTCCCGGCGCTCGTATGCGTCGATTAGCGCGTCCAGCCCGGCGCTCGATTCGAAAATGAACAGCGCCCGGCGCCCGGCTGGTTGACGGATTACCTCGACGGTGCGTCCCGATGCCAGCGCGATTGCTCCGTGGTCAAGATTCTTTGATGTGATTTTCATTCGCTCTCTCCTTTTCCGCGTGTGCGGGATGATTCTGTCTCCCGACAGTACGTTGAATGTCAGGTGAATCTAAACGGTTGTAGGCCTGGCTCTGAGAACTGCCATTGTCGACACATACTGCTGCTGAAGTTCAGGGAACTCGTCGAACACTTCAGACATCGGAGGCATGGCCCTTAAATGCTCCACAAACTTAATTTGGTCGGCATTGCTTAATTTTTTTACTGATTCAATGACGCCCTCGAATATTTCATCCGCTGTTTTTTCCATGTCGCCCTCCAGGTCATTATAGGTTATGGCTTCCGCCGTGATGGTTGACCTACGCGCTCGTTGACGTCCTTACCCGGCTGCGCTTGTAGGCTTCGACCGCCTCTTCCTCGTACCGTACTGCGCCTTTGTCCGACATCTTGAGAAACGGTATCCCGCCCCCGGTCAACCGCTTCCTACGCATCCAGTGAACCGACATCCCGATCTGCTCGGCCACCTCTTTTTCGTTCAGCAGTTTCGTTCCCATAAAAATCTCCTTTGGTTTGTATTGCGGTTTATCAAAAGTTAGGGTACATTCTCTATAGATGCTAAACAACGCAAAACTAAGCACAACAAAGCTAAGCAATACTAAACTAAACATAGATTGAATAGCAAGGGAAATATGGAAACGTTATCAGAATTTTTAAAAAATGAGGAAAATCAGACTCTTGTGTTAGCGAGAATCGTTTCTCATCTTAGGGACAGAGGAGAATCGGGGCGGCGTGGGTTATTTGCTAAGATAGGCAAAGCCGCCGGTTTATCCCCTGCCTATGTGGGGCAAGTATTCAGCCGAAAGAGACCTTTAACGGACACTTTCGTTGAAAAAGTAGCGTTGTATTTAGGAGTGCGGGCAGAGGAACTGAGAAGAGGAAAAACTGGCAATAATGTTGAAATTTTAGAAGCCATAACACACGAAGCTTCTCGTTTTTCGGGGATGGCGGACCAGGTACTAGGCGCGGGTGGGCTTGAGAGGGCTTTAGGTGGTAAGGCTTCACTTGAAGAGTTTAGGGAAAATTGTAAAAATATTTTAAGCGACTCTGACTTGACCACGGACGAAGCGGTTGCACAAATACAGGCGCTACTGGAACCGATCATCCTTAGCATGGGAAAAGCAATAAAAGATGCCATATCAGAAGAGTAAAATAGCTTCTTCTATTGTATTCCCATTTGGCCCACCCTCGCCGTTGCCAACTCCACCACCTTCCCGCCAACCCCATGCACCATAAGCCTCTCGATCTCGTTAGCGATTGACTGCAGCGGTGCGCGTAGATCCTCAACCCCGGTGCCGTCGTAATGTCTTCCGGAAACTGAGCTGTCAACGTGGTTCGTCAGCCGGTCGGCATCCTCAAAGATTTTCAGCTTCCGCGCCGTGGTAATGAAGGTGCGCCTCAATCCGTGCACTGTAATGTCTAGCTTGGTGTTCAGCTTCAAAGACGCCGCCATAAGCCGGACGTGGCCGGTTCGGTTCGTGCTGTGGCGTAGGAGCGCTGGGATGGAAGGAAACACCCATTCCCCACCTTCGGGGTTCTGGTCCTGCCTACGGGTCAAGATTGCCAGCGACTGCCGACACAGGGGAACGTGGAGCGTTTGGCGGTTCTTTGTGTCGGGAATAGTGACCGTCTGTTTATCGAGGTCGACGTGCTCCCAGCGCAACCCCGATGCCTCTTCGCTTCTCATGCCGTGGTAGAGACAAACAAGGTAGGCGTCCCGAATGATCTCGTTGAACTTCTGGATGCCTTCAAAAAAGGTGCGGAAGTCGTGGCCCTCTAGCCGATCCGTCCGCGCCTCGATCTTCTTCATGTGCTTGCCGAGGCGAAGGACGTTCAACGGGTTCGTGGCGAGCACGCCGGGATACTTAACCATGGCATAGTTAACAACCGCCGTCAGCATGACAAAGGCGTTTCTTGCTCCATAGGGTCCGTGGTTCGCCTCTACCTGCCGAAAACGGTCAATAACTATCTCCGGTGTCAGCCTTGCGGCATCGGCCAGGGTGAGGGGAAGCCAGGTCTGGAAATGACAGGTGATGATCCGCGTGTACCCCTTGACGGTTGACGCCTTGTAGGTCTTGCCGTCGCTTGTCCGTTTCTCAGTGAAGTAAGCCTCCAGCATATCGTCAAGCGTCACATTTGAGCCATAGGCTGCGGTATTGCCGCGTTTGATCTCCAGCCGCCTACCCGGCACAAAACCCTTGGCTTTATCGTCGTATCCGGCCAACTCCTTACGCGCCTGGTCAAGCGTCAGTTCGCCGTATCTCCCCAGCGTTTGGCGCACTGTCCGATAGCCAGTTTTCTTTTCAGGATCTCGAACGTCAGCTTTGACGAAAAAGGTCTTAGACTCCTTGCCGACTCGGACCCCCAGGCCTTTCGTTTCTGTGTCGAAATAATCGACAGGGCCTTTTGAATCGTCAAAGTGTAAATTGTCGATGTTCCGTTTGGTGAACTGGATCCTCGGCATGTTATGACCTCCAAACAAATTTTCGTACCTTTTCATGCTCGGCAAACCGAAAGGTACGATATAGGTACGATGGATATTAAAAAACCCGCTTAATCCATGTCAAAGATTAGCGGGTTTAAGGTATGAAGTCAAGATGCAAATATCTGATATTTATGAATGTTTAGCACTAAATACCAAAGAAGCACAAGCAGTCATATTCGCACCGTCTTGTAGAGGAAGTTCTTAAACCGGAAAAACCGCTTCTTTTCCTCCCCGTCCTCCAGGGGATCCCCAAGAATCGCCTTAAGATGCCTCGCGATCTCAGGCATGCTCTTTCCTGCCGCAACCCGGCTTTTCTCGATCACCAGACGCACGACATCCCGGGAGATCTGGCTCTTCGAGTACGGCTCGTACACCGCCTCCCAAAAATCCTTTCCGGCGCCGATTTCTCCCATGATGCTCACTGCCACTTCCTCGGAGAGCCGCTCGGACGCCGGCACGACCTGCTCGCGCATGCCGTCCCTGATGGCGCGCTTGATGTCCTCACCGGTTACCACCTTGCCGCTGCGAAAGAAGAGCGCCCGCAGCAGGATACTGCGCAGCTCGCGGATGTTTCCCTGGTAGTTGTGCCCCACCAGCGCTTCCTTGGCGTCCATGGAAAGTGCGGGCGCGTCGTCGCGCGCCTCGGCGCGGCTGCGGTAGGTGCGGTAGAGCTTGCCGAGAAAGTGGGTGGAAAGGTCGGGTATGTCCTCGCGGCGCTCGTTCAAGGACGGCACCATGACGGAGAGCTCGGTGAGCCGGTGATAAAGGTCCTCGCGGAAGTTGCCCAGGCGAATCTCCTTTTGGAGGTCCTTGTTGGTGGCGGCAACCAGCAGCACGCGGCTGATCCTTTCCCGGTTCTCGCCCAGGCGCACGAAGCCGCCGTTATCGAGAAAGCGCAGCAGCTGGACCTGGGTCTTCGGGTCGGCGTCGCCGATCTCATCCAGGAAGACCACGCCGCCCCCCGCCTCCTCGATGATTCCCTTCCGGTCGCTGTAGGCGCCGGTGAAGGCCCCCTTGGTGTGGCCGAACAGTTCGGAGTAGGTGAGCTCGCCGCTGTAGGCCGCGATGTTGGTCTTCTTCACCGGCAATTCGCCGTCGGGATTGACCTCCTGGCGGTACAGCTCGTTTAACTTGTTGTACAGGTTGTTGAAGAAGAATTCCTTCCCGGCGCCGGTCGGCCCCAGCACCAGGATGGAGGGAAGCCCGATGGTCGCCTCCTGCAGGATGTTCCTGCTCCAAAGGGCGATCCGGTTGGAGAGCGGCGGGGAGACCGTGTTGATGAACTCGACGATTTCCTGGGCCTTGCGGCTGTTGCCGATGATGTTCCCCAGGCGATAAGAGGAGACCTTGGGGTCCTTGTAGGCGATGTCGCTATGGAGCTTAGCCACCTCGTGCTGCAGTCGCTCGATGCGCTGGATGTCAGAGATGTGGCGCGAGGTGAGACGGTCGATAATCTGCAGAATCCGTTTGTGCTCCTCGGTGAAGTACCCTTCCTGGAGGGAGTTGAGGCAGATGACCGCGATCACCTCGTCGTCGCTGACCACCGGGACGGCCATTTCACTTCGAATCAGTTCGCTCATGGGGCGGTGGAAACCGCCATGCTGCCCGGAGTCGGAGACCTGGGCGATGATGTACGGCTTCTTGGACCAGGCGACATAGCCGGTTAGGCTGCGCTCCTCCACGGGCAGCTCCGAGCCTCCCACCTTGAAGGGGGGAATCTTCTTCTTGAGCCATTCCTTGTTCTTGGCCCCGACGATGTTCCCCTCCTCGTCCTCCACGAGAAGCCACTTCTCCCCCTCGCGCTCCTCCACAATGGCGATGCTCCCGGTATCGGCGCCGATTAGCTCGGTTGCCTTGGAGAGTACCTTGGTGAGAAACTGGTGCAGCCCTTCGTTACGCTCCTGCAGCAGGTCGGAAATCTCGGAGAGGACCTTGATCTCCAGGTGCTCTCCCCCGACCTCGTTGATGACCCGCTCCACCATCTCCGCGTGGGTCTGCAAAAGTCCCATCTCGAACTCGGAGAAGCTGGAAAGCTGCCGGGTGAAATAGTTGATGAGGCAGATGATGCGGCGCGTCTTCGGCTCGAAGCGCGGCACCATGTAGAGCGAGCGCAGCCCCATCTCCTCGGTGAGCGCGCGGCGCTGTATGGTTTCGTCGCAGAGGTCGGCGATGTAGAGCGGCTGTAGCAGCAGGTCGTCGGTGATGATCCCGCTTTCATTCACGTAGCGGGAAACCAGCGAGCTCCCCTGCTTAAGGCCGATGCTCCCCACGCTGTCGTAGAGCGCCTTCAGTTCCGGGTCCTCAGCGTGGCTTGCCAGCACTTCCATGCCGCCGCGGACCGGAACCAGGACCGAGGCGAGGGTGAGGCCGTCGATGAGTCGGACGGCGGAGCGCACCATGAAGCCTGCCGCCTCCCTTTTCTTGTAAAGCTCAACCCTGCGCGCCAGAAGGAGCTGCTGGTGATATTTGCGGGCCTGGTCGACCCTTTCCCCCGCTTGCGCGAGGAAGGGGACCAGGATAGCGATCCGCGCGCCGGAAAGGAGCGCACCGTCCAGGCAGGCCACGCCGATCGACTTGCCCCGGCTGGTGATCGGCAAAAGCGTCGTCCCGTCAATCTGGAAGCGGCGGGAAAACTCCTGGTCCAGGGGGAGGCCGCTTTCAGCCGGGGAGCGGAACTGCGCCACCTTTTGGGTGACGAAAGTGAGCGAAACCGCCCCCTCGCTGGAGATGATCGGGAAGGTTTCCTCCCGGATCTCCGCGGCGAAGTCGCCGCAGCAATAGGCGCAGGAAAGCGCACCCCGGGTCAGGTCTTCCAAGTAGATGCGGACTCGCTCCAGGGAGGAGACCAGGCGCACCCCTTCTCCGACCATATGGAGCATTTCGTCCAGGTTTTCCTTGCCAAAGGAGGCGATCTTCTCGCCGATTCGCACCAGTTGCTCTGCTCTATCAGTCATGCCGGCCTCTGAGTATAAAATTTACACACTTGCGTACTTTAGGGGAAATGGGGGGAGGTGTCAAGGGTGAGGCGGGAGGGCGGGCCAAGGGGCAGGGCGATTGGGATTGTTGCTCAGGTAGAGACGCATTGCATGCGTCTCAGCGCTGTCGGCAACAAGAAGGATTTCGCAGGTAAAGAAAGAGACGCATGCAATGCGTCTCTACCGCTGTCGGCTAAAAGAAGGATTTCGGCTGGTGAAGGAAAGGAGACGATGCGTCTCTACGACTGTCGGCAAAAAGAAGGATTTCGCAGGTAAAGAAAAAGAGACGCATGCAATGCGTCTCTACACTAATTATTGCTACGCTTGAATCCCCGTTAATTCAACCCCTTCCTGATCTGATACAGCTCCTCCAGGTTAAGCCCGTTCAGCTCGAAGAACTCACGCTCCAACTCTTCGACGTAGAAGCGGTCCAGCCCGGAGTTCTCCAGGAAGTCCTCCCGCAGCGAGCTGTTCTTCTCCGCGATGATCTGGGGGAGCAGGTTGTGTATGTAGACCGCCTCTTTCTTGATGGCGAGGATGGTCTCGGCAAAGAGGTGCGCCGGTATCTCGCCCTGCAGGATCTTCTTGTGCGTCAACTCCTCGGCGAGCTCTTTCTTCAGCGCATCCTGATCGGCCTTGGTGGCGTACTTTGAATAAAAATTGCGGATTCTGTCTTTGACATGCTCGATCAGGGTGATGTACAGCCTCTCGTCGGCATCGATCTTCAGCAGCTGCTCCAAAAGGCCGCCGGTGGTGAGCCGGTTCTCCTCGATCTGCTTTAGCCCACTCGCCAGGCAGGTCACCTTCTTCCTGCCGTAGGTCCCCAGATACTTGTCCTCGAAAATCCCGGAAAGAAAGAGCTTGGTGAAGAGGCCGCTTGCCAGCAGGTCGAAGGCGCTCTTGTTCCCCAAAAGGCTCCGGATCATCTCCTCGGAGATCCTGACGTTCTCCATGAAGGCTAACTGGTTAATGGCGGAGGAGGTCGCGTCATAGCGGTCGAAATAGGTGATGATGTAGGAATACCCTTCCAAAAGGGAGATGTCCGCGCCATCGCGGATCTTCTCGTCGCAAACCTTGCTCGCGTCCAGCAGCATCTCCTCGAAGGCGTGGTCGCGGTTCTCGGCCGCCTGCTTCTTGGCGAAGAGCAGCTTCAGCATGTCCTCGGCGTCGATGGTGCTCTCGATGTGGCGCTCGGAAAGGAACATCCCCTCCAAAATCTGCCTGGTCTCCGAGATGTAGTTGCTCTCCTCCAGGTCGACGAGCTTCTTATCCTTCTTCAGCATCTCGTCCAGGGTGTAGAAAAGCGCGCCGGGGATCTTGTTGCGCACCGAGAGGGTCTTCAGGCGGGTAAGTCGGGCGTTCTCCAGCTTGTTGATCTCGCCCTTGCGGTTGCAGGCGATCAGGATGTTCTTGTACTCGTCCACAATGCGCCGGTTGTCGGGATGCTTGTACATGACGTCGATCCGGATGCGCTCTTGCTGGTAGCGGTCGATGCTGTAGCGCTCGGCGAGGGTAGAAAGCTTCTGGAAATCGGCGTCGGTGATCTTCTTGTTGGAGAAGTAGAGGGTTTGGAAGGCGTCGCTGTATTCCCGGTGCCGGGTGTTGATCAGTTTGAAGAGGAAGAGGTGCGCGCTCGGCTCATCAATGATGCTGAGGATCTCCTCGATGATGAGGTTGTCGTCCTCACACCCTACGGCGCTGGAGCGCTTGAGCGCCTTGCCCAGCACCTTGACGATCCGCTCCTGCTGGTCATGCAGGGGACCTGAGAAATCGGCGCCGGTGATGGCGAAAAAATAGTTGAAGACAGCGTTGCCGTCGAAGAAGATCTTCTCAAAACTGTGGTAGCCGTCGGTCCGGTCGCTGAATTTGAGGGTGCCGGAGCGGTTGTCGTAATGGGTGCCGTAGACCACGAGGCGGTTGGAAACTTCTTCCTTCGCCAGGTCGGCGATCGGCTGATCCACCCCGAACATGTACTCGCAGAAGGAGCCGCCGTTGCCGCTGTGGCTGATCCCGTCGCGGCCGATGATGAACTCGTTGCCGGGTGAGAAAAAGCGGATCTCCAGGGCGTCGGCCTGGTCGGAGTTGAAAAAGTAGCGGTTGTACGCCTCGGTTCCCGCCGTGATGGCGTAAAACTCAATCTGGTCGTTGGCATAGCCGTGCAGTCGAATGTCTCTGAACATCAGCTCCGTCCGTTTTCCTGGTAGCGCTGGAATGGTGCTGCAGTGGCGCAAGCGTCCGCCGTCACGACAGTTCGATGGTCATGCCGTCGTAGGCGAACTCGACCCCTTCCGGAAGGCGCGCGCCGTCGCTGTGGTGCACCTCGTGGGTGAGATGCGTCAAGAGCGTGCGCCGCGGCCGCAATTGGCGCACCACCTGCAGCGCCCCTTCTATGTTGAAATGATTGGGGTGCGGGGAGTAGCGCAGCGCGTCGATTATCAGCAGGTCGAGACCCTGGAGCAGCTGAAGCGAAGGCTCAGGAATTTCACTGCAATCCGTCAGGTAGGCGGCGTTATCGAACCGGTACCCCGTCGCCTTGAGGGAACCGTGATAGATCGGAACCGGCTGGACCGTACAGCCACAGAGCTCGATGGGAGCCTCGAGGGTAAAGGGGGTCATGAGCGGAGAATATCCTTCGCTGGAGAGCCCTTCGAAGATGTAGGCGAAGCTCGCGGTGACCCGAGCCATGGTTTCCGGACTTCCGTAGCAGGGGATGACCCGGCGGTGGATGAAGTGAAAGCCGCGCAGGTCGTCGATGCCGTGGATGTGGTCGGCGTGGGTGTGGGTCAGCAGCACGGCGTCGATTTGCGGGACAGCTTCACGCAGCATCTGTCTTCGCAGGTCGGTGCAGGTGTCGACCAGGATGCGCTGACCGCTGCACTCCACCAAAATGGAGGCACGGGTCCTTTTGTCGCGCAGGTCCGTAGATTCGCAGACCTGGCAGTGGCAGCCGACCATGGGGATGCCGGTCGAGGTGCCAGAGCCGAGTATGGTGATTTTCATGTGTCGTACCTCTGGATTGCGCGTAAAGTACCATGATTGGCGCGGTGAGGCAAGCGGTTCCCTTGCCTGGCGCGGGTTTTGCGGCTATTATGAAGCAAGGGAGCGCTGGCGCAAACCTGCCTGTTAAAAGCGGCTCTTGCCTCGCAGCACCACTATCAGCTTACTCGAGGTTTACCAATGCGCATCTGCATGATTGCACCCCACTACTACCCCGCCGAGAACGGGAACGCCGTGACGGTGAGACGGATAGAGCGGCATCTGAGGCTACTGGGTTGCGAGGTGCAGGTCTTTCCGGTGGACCGCATGTCCGGGGAGGAACTCCTGGCGGGTGTCAAAGCGTTTGCCCCCCAGTTGCTGCACGCCTTCCACGCCTACCACGGGGGGCGCATGGCCCATGCGCTTGCCGACGAGTTGTCGATCCCCTACCTGGTGACCCTGACCGGGACGGACGTTTACCAGGCGCTCGACGACCACCGAAGTTTCGATACCCACGCCGCGCTGAGGAACGCCTCCCGCCTGGTCGCCTTTCACGCCTACGTGAAGCGCCGATTGGCGGAGCACCTCCCAAGCCTGGAGGAGCGCACCGTCGTCATCCCCCAGGGGGTGGAGCTGCCGGCTTTGCCCGCGGCGGCCGGCACTGTTGAGGGGAACTGCACCTTCCTGCTCCCGGCAGGTCTTCGTCCGGTGAAAAACGTCCTCTTTCCCCTGCAGCCCCTGGCGACCCTGCACGCGGTCAATCCCGGGATACGTTTCCTGCTGGTCGGTCCGGTGCTCGACACCGCTTATGCAGCCGAGGTGATGGAGGCGTTGGAGCGCTATCCTTTCGCCCGTTATCTCGGGGTGGTGGGGCACGACGCCATGGGGGATCTCTACCGCGCGGCGGATGTTGTTTTGAACAGCTCTCTCATCGAGGGAGGCATGGCGAATAGCGTCCTGGAGGGGCTCGCCTATGGAAAGCCCCTGCTGGTAACCGACATCGAGGGGAACCGCTCCATCGTTCGGGAGTGCGCCAACGGGCTTTTATACCGGGACGCCGGAGAGTTCTGCCGCAAGGCGGAGCTGCTGGTGACCGATCCCGTCCTGCGCCAGAAACTGGGCGGCAATGGCAGGAGCCTGGTGCGTGACAAATATCCCCCAGAGCGGGAAAGCCAGTCCTACCTGGAACTTTATCAGGCGATCCTGGAATCCAAAATCAGCCGGGCGACAGCTGAGTGATCTGTAACTGCAAAGTCTGTCCAGAGTTCTCTCCCCGGAGGCAGGCCTGGAACGCGCTGCTGTTAAGGGCTTGCCGGTGTTTGGTCCCCCCTGTGGGAACAGGGGGAAGGCTCGCCTAGCGAGACAGGGGGGTTGTAGCCTGGGCAAATCACCCCCCTGCCTCTCTACGTTCGGCTTCCCCCCTATTTCATAGGGGGGACAAGGCGTCGTACACCAACCCGGTTTCAATAATCTGTCATTCATCTGCCCTAAACTGCAGCAGCCTCCCTACCTGGTACCACCCTGCTGACAACCCGCCGAAGCAGTTCTCATGTTGATGAACTCTCACGCTTCCAAGCTGACGGATTCACTTATTCATTTTTTCACTCTGAAGAGTTAGGTTCTGTTAGTCCCACGGTATACATTAAGCAAACAAAAGATTAATCCTTGATAAATCTTCCGCAACGCGTAGAATCTGTTTTTCGAAAGCTAAGCGCCTGGAGCGCTTGCGACTGACAGGGGGCACATTTATGGATCGTATTATTGATGTTACCGAACTGGCGCTACGCGACGCGCACCAGAGCCTGATCGCCACCAGGCTTGGCACCGACGACATGATCGGCGCCTGCGAGGATCTGGATAACGCCGGGTACTGGTCTTTGGAGTGCTGGGGCGGTGCTACCTACGACGCCTGCATCAGGTTTCTTAACGAGGACCCCTGGGAGCGGCTCAGGACCTTCAAGAAACTGATGCCGAAGACCCCGCTGCAGATGCTATTGCGCGGCCAGAACCTTTTGGGCTACCGTCACTATCAGGACGAGGTGGTGGACCGCTTCGTCGCTAAAAGTGCGGAAAACGGCATCGACGTGTTCCGGGTCTTCGACGCCATGAATGACCTCAGGAATCTGGAGCGCTCCGTCACTGCGGTGAAAAAAAGCGGCAAGCACGCCCAGGCGACCATCTCCTACACGGTAAGCCCGATCCATTCGACCGCCCTCTTCGTGGAGGAGGCCAGAAGGCTTGCCGAGATGGGGTGCGACTCCATCTGCATCAAGGACATGGCTGCCCTCATCAAGCCCCAGGCCGCCTATGACCTGGTCCGGGGGATCAAAAAGGCCTGCGGCGACCAGACCCGCGTTCATCTGCACGTGCACGCGACGACCGGCGTCACCTTGGTGAGCCTGTTGCGGGCGGTCGAGGCCGGGGTGGACTGCGTCGATACTGCGGTAAGTTCCATGAGCCTCGGCCCCGGGCATAACCCGACCGAAAGCTTCGTCGAAATGCTGGAGGGGACCGGATTTAGCACCCGGCTCGATCTGGCGCGCATCCTCAAGGTGAAAAAACATTTTGCGCAGGTGCTGCCGCGCTTCAGTGAGTTCCTTTCCGCGGTAACCGGCGTGGAGACGGAGATCTTCAAGAGCCAGATCCCCGGCGGAATGCTCTCCAACATGGAGAGCCAGTTGAAGCAGCAGGGGGCGGGAGAACGAATGAACGAGGTGTTGGACGAGATCCCGATCGTCAGAAAGGACACCGGGTTCGTGCCGCTGGTGACACCAACTAGCCAGATCGTCGGGACCCAAGCGGTGCTTAACGTCATTATGGGGCGCTACAAGGTGCTAACCGGGGAGTTCGCCGACCTGATGCTCGGCTATTACGGCGCAGCCCCCGGGGAGCGCAGCCCCGAGATCATAGAACTGGCACGGCGCCACGCCAAGAAGGAGACCATCGAGTGTCGCCCGGCCGACCTTTTGGAGCCCGAGTGGGCGAAACTGCGCGCGGAAGCGCTTCCGCTGGAAGGGTGCAACGGTTCGGACGAGGATGTGCTGACCTACGCCATGTTTCCCCAGGTGGCGCCCAAGTTTTTTGCTGCCCGGCACGAGGGCCCCAAAAATCTGGGGCGCGATCCGGCAACCGGCGCCTCGGAAACCAAGACGCCGCAGGGGCATCCCGGCAAGATAACCGGCCCGGTCACCTACACGGTCACCCTGAGCGGCCAGCAGCACAAGGTGACCGTCGCGCCGTACAAGGATTGACACTTTTACTGTGGTTGTAGCAGACACCTCCGGCAAAGGAAACTGAACCCATGTCCATCGAAGACAAGATCCGGGAATTAAACGACAAGAAAAATGAACTGAAGCTGGGCGGCGGGCGTGCCAAGATCGACCAGCAACACGCCCACGGCTCCCTGACCGCCCGCGAGCGGGTCGACTCTCTACTTGACCGCGACAGCTTCCAGGAGTTCGGCATCTTCGCCCATCACCGCTGCACCAACTTCGGCATGGCGGATCGCGAAATGCCGGCCGAAGGGGTAGTGACTGGGGCGGGGTTCGTTGCCGGACGCCCGGTGCACCTGGCGAGCCAGGACTTCACCGTTTCGGGGGGGGCGGCCGGGGAGGTGCACAGCGACAAGATCGTGCAGGCGATGCAGGCGGCACTCAAAACCGGCACCCCGTTCGTCCTCATCAACGATTCCGGCGGTGCCAGAATCCAGGAGGGTATCGACTCCCTGGCGGGGTACGGCCGGATTTTTTACCAAAACGTCATGCTCTCCGGCTCGGTTCCACAAATTTCCCTGATCTGCGGTCCCTGCGCCGGCGGTGCGGCCTACAGCCCTGCCCTCACTGACTTTATCATTCAGACCAAGAGTGCCCGCATGTTCATCACCGGCCCGTCCGTCATCAAGGAGGCGACCGGCGAGGAGGTGAGCGCCGAGGCACTCGGTGGCCCCCAGGCCCAGATGAACCGGTCTGGGGTGGTGCACTTCGTCGCCGAGGACGACTTGGACGCGCTGCGCATCTGCAAGAAGCTCCTGTCTTTCCTTCCCTCCAACAACCTCGACGACCCGCCGCAGGCACCATGGACCGAGGCGATTCTTCCCGACAAGGCACTGAACAACATTGTCCCGGTGGAGCAGAAGAGAGCCTATGACGTGCGCAGCGTCATCAGCAGGATCGTCGACTCCGGCGATTTTCTGGAGGTGCAGCCATTTTTCGCGGCGAACATCGTGATCGGCTTCGCCCGGATCATGGGGCGCAGCATCGGGATCGTCGCGAACCAGCCCTGCGTGCTAGCCGGTGCCCTCGATATCGACGCCTCGGACAAGGCCGCCCGGTTCGTCCGCTTTTGCAACGCCTTCAACCTGCCGCTGGTGACCCTGGTCGATGTCCCCGGATTCATCCCTGGGGTGCAACAGGAGCATGGCGGAATCATCCGCCACGGCGCGAAGATGCTCTTCGCCTACTCGGCGGCCACGGTCCCGAAGATCACGGTCATCCTGCGCAAGGCCTACGGGGGTGCGTTTCTTGCCATGTGCGGCAAGGACCTGGAGGCGGACCGGGTCATCGCCTGGCCCACCGCGGAGATCGCCGTCATGGGGCCCCAGGGCGCGGTCAACGTGATTTTCCGGGACGAGATCGCACGTGCCGAGGACCCCAAGGCGAAGCGGGAGGAGCTGATGGCGAATTACCAGGCGACCTTTGCCACCCCGTACGCGGCGGCGGCCCGCAGCGAGGTCGACGACATCATCGAGCCGGCCGATACCAGACGCCATCTCGCCATGACGCTGGAGATACTGCACACCAAGCGCGAGTTCCGGCCCATGAAGAAGCACGGCCTGATCCCGCTGTAGCTTGAGGCCTCATGAGGAGAGAAGTCATGAAAGATGATCAGATCACCCCGGAACTGCTGATGGTAATGTCCGCGGCCATCGCCGCTTATCTAGGGAAAAGCGTCAGGATCCGGCAGGTGAGGTTCCTCGACCCGATGCTGATGAACGCCTGGGGGCAGTCGAGCCGGGTGGTGGTCCAGTCCTCCCATTATCTGAGAAGGTAGCGCCCCCATACGGCCGGGAAGGACGCTTCCCGGCGCACAGACCAAAGGAGTAACCCGTGCAACTTACGCTTACCATTGACGGCAAGAAATACCTCGTCGACGTCGAGGTCGAGGAAGGTGAAGAGGTGCGCATGCCAGGTTCCTTTCCGGAGCCGACCTCAACCCTGAAGGCGCATCCGGTGGCGCCGGTCCCCGCGCAGCAGCCGCAGCTCCCGCAGGGGGAGATCTTGAGCGACGGGAAGGTCTGCCGCAGCCCGATCGCGGGGGTCGTCTTCAAGATCGTGGCGCAGGTGGGCCAGCAGCTGGAGGTCGATGACCTCTTGGTCGTGCTGGAGGCGATGAAAATGGAGACCAACATAACCGCACATATCCCCGGGAAGGTTGCCAGGATCCTGGTGGCCGTCGGTGAGGCGGTCAAGCCCGGGCAGGCGCTGGCAGAATTTGCCTGAGGAGGCTAGCGGCCAACCGAGCCTCATCCTGCTGTCTGCCTCCCTGGGGTGGTGTTTGACTTTCAAGTGATACTTGTTAGTATTGCTTAATACCTTTCGGGGTTAAGCACACTTCTAAACGCAGATAAAAGGGAGGAGCACCATGAGAAGATGCAAGCTTTTGCTGTTTGTCGTACTGGCCGTAGTACTTGCGGCATCAACCTGTTTAGCCATGGGAAACAGTTTCAAGGCCAAGCTGACGCCGAAGGAAGAGACCAAGAAACCGGTCTCCAAGGCTACCGGCAAAGCGGAATTCACACTCAGTAAGGACGGCAAAACCTTAAGTTACACGTTGCACGCCAAGAATATCACCGATGCCAACGCAGCACACATTCACATGGCGAAGAAAGGGGCGGACGGACCGCCGGTGGCGGGTCTTTTCAGCGAGGAGAAAAGCGGAAAGTTTAGCGGCATACTAGCTCAAGGGACCCTCATGGACAAGGATCTGATCGGACCTCTTCAGGGTAAGACAGTCGCCGACCTGGTCAATCTCTTCAAGTCCGGCGATGCCTACGTGAATGTCCATACCAATGCCAATCCCGACGGCGAAATTCGCGGCCAGATCAAGTAACCCCGATTTTAAATCCATTCAAAACCGCAGCAGTCGGCGCAATACCGGCTGCTGCGGGCACCTCGAAAATATTTCGTCACTTCACCTCTTCCAGCCACTCCAGTTCGCTCACTTCCGCTACTTCCGGCAGCTGCTCGATGCCGAGCATTTCGGCGGCCTCCGCTACCGGGAGCTCCTCAATCCCCTGCATCTTTTTCTGGATGCGCCGGGTGCGGGTGGCTGCCGTGTCGATGCTGGAGGCGGCCTCGTCCAGTTTGGTTTTGGTCCTCTCCAGTAGCTTTCCGAAGGTCATGAATTCTGTCTTGATGGCTCCCAGGAGGCGCCAGACCTCGGAGCTGCGCTTCTCAATGGTGAGGGTGCGAAACCCGAGACTAAGCGAGGAGAGCAGGGCCGCGATGGTGGTGGGCCCCGCGACGATGACCTTGTGGTCGCGCAGCATGGTGTCGAACAGCCCGGGCCTGCTCAGCACGGTAGCGTAGCTCGCTTCGTTGACCAGGAACATGACTCCGAAATCGGTCGTGTGCGGGGGAGACAGGTACTTGTCGCAGATGAGTTTCGCCATGTTGACGACAGTTCTGTCGAACTGCTTGTTCGCCTCCGCGAGCGCGGTCTGGTTCCCCTGCTCCTGGGCCTCGACGATGCGCAGGAAGTCCTCCTGGGGAAACTTGGCGTCGATGGGGAGCCAGAGAGGTTTGTCGTCCCGTCCCGGCAGGCGTACGGCGAACTCGACCCGCGCGTCGCTCCCCGGTTTGGTGGCGACGTTTGAGGCATACTGGTCCGGCGTCAGAATCTGCTCCAGGAGGTTATGCAACTGGACCTCGCCCAGGGTGCCGCGCGTCTTGATGTTGGAGAGCACCTTTTTCAGGTCGCCCACGCCGGCCGCGAGCTCTCGCATCTCGCCCAGTCCCCGGTGGACCTGCTCCAACTGCCCGCTTACCTGTTTAAAGGATTCGCCGAGCCGCTTTTCCAGGGTCTCGTGCAGCTTTTCGTCAACGGTCGCCCGCATCTGGTCCAGCTTCTTGGCGTTATCTTCCTGCAGCCACTTAAGCCGCAGCTCCACCGTCTCGCGCAGCTTGTCCATGCGCTGCTCGTTACTGGCAGTGAGAGTCCCCATCTGCTGGGCGAACCCCTCCAACTGCCCCTTTTGCAGCGAGGCGATCTCCAGCATCCTTTTCTGTACCGCCTCGCCGAAGGAGCGGAAGTTCCCCGCCAGTTCCTCGCGGTTTCTCCCGAGCTCGGCCTGGAAGGTCCGCTCCAAACGCTCCAACCCCTTTTCCAACACCTCGAAGCGCGCCGCCGCCGAGGAGCGGCGCAGCAGTGCCCGATAGCAAAGGAGCGCGACGGCAAGGGTCGCCGCGAGGAGTAGCAGGGTGGCGCTCTGAAACAGGGTGCTATTCACAGGGTCTCCCTGATGCCACCCAGAAAGCGCAGCAGTGCGGCGTTGAATTCCACCGGTTGCTCCATGTTCACCATGTGCCCGGCCCCTGAGATGACCTGGCTGGTGCAGCTCGGAAGTCCCGCGGTGAAAAGATCGATGGCGCTGTGGGAAGCGGCGCGGTCCTCGCTGCCGACGACCACCAGGGAGGGATGCCGGAAACCGGGCAGTAGCGGGGTGTAATCCTTGCGGTCTCGCATGGCCAAAAGCCCGCCGGCGAGCGCACGGGGGGGCGTGGAGCGCATCCATGAGGTGACCTGCGCGATTAGCGCTGGTTGCCGATGCATGGTTTCGGGCGCGAAGAGGAGCTCGGCGAAATTCTTGATGATGGGATTGGCCCCAAGCCTCTCCGCCTGGGCGGCCATGGCGCTCCTGCGGGCGCGCCCCTCCTCGTCGTCGGCGGAACTCTTGGTCGCGATGAAGCAGGCGGCGGAAACCCGCCCCGGGTAGCGCTCCAGGAGATCCAGCAGGATGTACCCGCCCATGGACATTCCGCCGACCACGGCCCGCTTGATCTGCAGAGCGTCCAAAAAGCCGATTAGATCGTCGGCGAAGCCGTCCATGCTGTACCCTTCCGCGGGCGCGTCGCTGGAGCCAAAACCGCGCAGGTCCGGGGCGATCACCCGATAACCGGCGCTGGCAAGGGGGAGCAACTGTGCCTGCCACATCTGGCGGTTCAGGGGGAAGCCGTGGATCAGCAGCAGGGCGGGACCTTCTCCGCAGTCGTCATAAGCGATAGTTATATCATTGACGGTCAGTTTCTTTTTCATGAACTCTCTCCGAGTTTGCAATGAGCAATGCCGGCGTCAATCTTCGATCTTACCGGCCATTATTCCCAGGAATCAGGCAACGCAATGGTTCCCATTGGCATTCAGGCCTTAGTAGGGAAAAAGCGCTAAACGATATCATATCAGCCCTGTGGTGTCTCGGGCAAAACGTCATAAACTGCTTGCAACTCACCTTCCGGTCGGACGGGTGAGACTTGCAATGCCTGCAAGCTTACAGTATATTTGCAGGAGTATTAGTATTTACAAATCTTTACTTTTTTCTGTTGTCAGTAAAAGGCGCACGGTTTTCCGGGCGCTCGAGCGTCTCAAGGAGGAGTCGCATGAAATTTATCAGTGAGGAAACCATCGCCCGGGCCTACTACCTAGTTAAGCCGATGCTGTCGCGTCGGGTGCAAATTGCCATCAGAAGCCTTGTGGCACGGCAGAAAAGGAAGCTGTACCGGGAGGTCTGGCCGATAGACCGCAGCGCAGGGGCGCTACCAGCCCACTTTTCGGGGTGGCCCAGGGGGAAGCGTTTCTCCGTAGTTCTTACTCACGACGTCGACACGGCGCGCGGGGTGACGCGGACCCGGCAGCTGATGGAGTTGGAGCGGGAGATGGGATTTCGTTCCTCGTTCAATTTCGTTGCCCGGGATTACCATCTCCCGGCAGAACTGCGCCAACTGCTGGTGGAGCAAGGCTTTGAGGTCGGGGTGCATGGTCTCGAGCACAACAGGAAGATGTATGAGTCTGCCAGTAGCTTTGCCGAGCACGCCAAGGGTATCAACGGCTATCTCAAGGAGTGGGGCGCAGTGGGTTTCCGCTCTCCCTGCGTGTACCACAACTTCGAGTGGCTGCACGGGCTGGACATTAGCTACGACGCCTCCTCCTTTGACACAGATCCGTTTGAGCCGCAGTCCGACGGAGTCGGGACCATCTTTCCGATCTTGCAGAAGGGGACGCAGCCGGGCAAGGGGTACGTTGAACTCCCCTACACGTTGCCGCAGGACTTTACCCTGTACATCCTCTTCGGGGAGAGGGATATCCGGATCTGGAAGGAAAAGCTGCGCTGGATTGTTGACCATGGCGGCATGGCGCTGGTTAACACCCACCCCGATTACATGTGCTTCGACGGCGCTCCTCATGTCGACGAGTATCCTGTGGACCTCTACCGGGATCTGCTGACGCACATACAGGGCGAATACCGGGGCGAGTACCTGCATCTGTTGCCTCACGAGATGGCAACCTACTGGACCGGGGCCGTCGCAGAGCGAGTGCCGGCTGCTCCGAGCCTGCTGAAAACACTGGCTGCTGCTGAAGGCGTCAGTGAGGGCGGAGCGGCACTGCCGAATTTGCCCAATCCACTTCTGGAAAAAAACAGGATCTGACTGCCTGTTTCTGGTAAAGTGTTCGTTTTAAGAGAGTGGGTGTTTTGCCAGCCCCGCGTCGAAAGGAGAGGTGAGTATATTTGAAAGGGTTACCGTGGCTGCTCTGCCTTACTTTTAGTTATGTCCTCCTGCTGGCTGCAATCACCATTTTAAACTGGTCCGGTCCGGACCGTTTTTGGTTTGGATCCCTGAACTACTATCTGCCTCAGGCGATGTGGGCGATCCCCGGAATCTTTTTGACAGTTTTCCTCTACAAGTCCGACCGTGTCTGGGTCTGGCTTCCTCTTTTGTGCGTCGCCTGGGTTTTCGGTCCCCTCATGGGTTTTCATTGGTCCGGCCAGCCGGCCAAGGCGGCAGCGCAGCCGGTGCACCTTCGGGTAATGACCTGGAACATCAAGTACGGCAGTTACGATCTGGCACCGCTCATCGACGAGATCACCCGCTGCCACCCCGATGTGGTTTTTTTCCAGGACGCTATAGGCTCCCTGAGCGGCCCCCTGGCAGGTTATTTCAAGGATTGGCAGCTGCGCCCGCACGGGCAGTACCTCATTGCGAGCAGGTACCCGCTCTCCGAATTGGAGGTGCGTGAGCTTCCCGGAGAAAGGCAGGAATATCTGCGCTGCCAGCTGCACCTGGGCCGGTCGGTCGTCACCCTGTACAATGTCCATTTGAAAACCCCCCGCAGAAGTCTCAACGCTTTCAGGACGGCGAGGAAGCAGCCCTGGTACCTCCCGGAGGCGATCCAGCTCGTCGGCCACAACGTGAACACCCGCAGGGTCCAGGCCCTTGCAGTTGCTTCCGGGCTGAGCCGGGAGCATGGTCCGGTGGTCGTTGCGGGGGATTTAAACGCCCCCGATGCTTCGCTGGCGTGTGCCACCCTACGAGACGCCGGACTGCAGGATGCCTTCGCCCGCCAGGGGAGGGGGTACGGATTCACCTACGGGCACTGGCTTTTAAAATACCGGCTCCCTTGGCTGAAGGTCTCTTGGATGCGGATCGATCACATCATGACGAATACTGACTTCCAGGTTGAGCGTTGCTGGGCGGGGTCCGGTCTGGCCTCCGATCATCGTCCGGTGATTGCCGACCTAGTGCTGCTGCATCCCTGAGAGTAGGGGTTAGATTGGGTAGCTGCAGCCCGGGATAGGGCTTGGATCGGGGGCGGCTGCCGTGCCTGAAATATTTGCAGTTTTTCCGAGGTCGTGGTAGTTTGCCTACCCGTGTCTTGCCTCAGGCAAGGCATCTGAAGGACTCGCACCGAGGCGCCCGCTCCAACGCCGACAGATTTCCTCAGGCTTATAATACAAACGAAAAAATCATCCGGGCAGCATTGAACGCACGGCTGTTGCCAGAAAACGGAGTCATTGCGATGCTAATTCTCACACTCAACTGCCGGAGATTCTCCGTGCAGTATCAGCTTTTCGACTGGCGGCACCTGGTTTCCCTGGCAAGCGGCAAGGTGGAGCGTGTCGTCGTTGGTGACTCTTTCATCACGCACCAGGTCCCCGGCCGGCATCCCCAGCACCGCGACGAGGAGTGTCCCGACCATCGGTCTGCTCTGAAGCTGATCCTGGACACGCTGGCCGATCCAAAGGTCGGGGTCTTGCCCCATGTCGGGAAAATTCGCGCCGTCGGGCATCGCGTCGTACATGGTGGGGAAAAGTTTACCCGCTCGGTGCTGATTGACGGGGAGGTAACCGAAGCCATCAAGGAGATGGCTGATCTCGCGCCGCTGCACAATACTCCGAACCTCGCGGGGATCCGCGCAGGCCAGGAACTGCTCCCCGAGATTCCCCACGTAGCCATTTTCGACACGGCCTTCCATCAGACCATGCCGGAAGCCGCCTACATCTACCCGCTTCCCTACGAGTGGTACCAGCGTCACGGGATACGGCGCTATGGCTTTCACGGCCCCTCGCACCTCTACGCCGCACGGCGGGGAGCGGCCCTTGCCGGGGTGAATCCCGAGGAGAGCAATCTGGTCACAGTGCATACCGGCAACGGCGTTTCGCTTTGTGCGGTGCGCAACGGCGAGTCGGTAGATACCAGCATGGGACTTACCCCGCTCGAAGGGGTGATGATGGGAAATCGCTGCGGCGACATCGATCCGGGGATCATACCGTTCATGATCAACACGGTGGGAATCTCGGCGCACGAAATCGACCTGTTCATGAACCAGAGAAGCGGTCTGACCGGAATCGTCGGGCGTCGGGTGACCCGCCGGATACTGCTGGACGAGGCGAACGACGGCGACCCGCGCTGCAAGCTGGCGCTCGACATGGAGGTCTACCGGCTGCGCAAATACCTGGGAGCCTACCTCGCCGTCATCGGCAAGCCGGACGCCATTGTTTTCAGCTACGGCGAGGGGTGGGCCGATTGGCCGATACGCGGGATGGCATTGGCGGGGATGGAGCAGTTCGGCATCAAGGTGGATCCCGAGCGGGACCTGCTCGCTCTCATGGGGGGAAAGGAGATGCTGATCAGTGCCGATGATTCCAAGGTCAAGGTATACGTTATGCCGACCGGCGAGGACATGGTGCTCAACGGAGATGTCGCGACCATCATGGGCTGGCGGGGGAAGGCGAAATAAGACCTGCTTCGTTCTGGGGATAGATGTAAAAGGAGAGGGCGCCCGGAGGTCGGGCGCCCTCTTTTACGTGTGGGCTTATTCAGGTTGCATAGGATATCTTCCTGTTTTCGCAGGATACCGATACTGCAGTCCCCTCTCCCGGAGGGGGAGGGACAGGGAGGGGGAACCCCGCACGAGCCTTCCCCCCTCCCGACCTCCCCCCCTCCGGGAGGAGGAGAGCTGGAGTAAGTGCAATCAAGCGGGCTTGCGGCCCGGCCCTTGACAGGTGGGACATTTCACTGCGGATGATTAGCACCAATCAGGTAACAATGCTAAGAGCGGGGTACCGCCGGTTACGGTCTGCTCAGTACTGCACCTTTTCCAGGAAGGCCTGCACCAGCGGCGTAAAAGTTTCGTGCTCCAGCAAAAAGGCATCGTGCCCGTAGGAAGAGGTGATCAGATGGTACTCGACGGGCTTTTGCAGCCTTTTGAGCGAGTTAACCATCTCCTCGGTCTGGGTCGCCGGGTAGAGCCAGTCAGAGGTGAAGGCGAAGAACTGCAGCGCGGCGCTCACCGGTTGGAACGCCTCGTCCATGGACTCGCAGCCGGAACTGACGTCGTAGAGGTCGAGCGCCTTGGCGAGGTAGAGGAACGAGTTGGCGTCGAAGCGGTCCACGAAGTTGTAGCCGTTATAGTTCAGGTAGCGCTCCACCTCGAACTGGCCGAAAAAGTCAAACTGGCCGTCGCGTGCCGAGAAGCGGCGGTCGAACTTTGCCGTCATCGACTCGTCGGAGAGAAAGGTGATGTGGCCGATGCCGCGGGCGAGCGCCAGGCCGTCCTTGGGATTTTTCCGGTACTCACCCTTTTTCCAGGTGGGGTCGTTGAAGATGGCCCAGCGCGCCACGGCGTTGAGAGATATGGCCTGGGCCGAGGGGCGCGGCGTAGTGGCGAGCACGACCGCCGAGGCGACCCGGTCGGGGAACTGGGTGGCCCACTCGAGCGCCTGCATGCCGCCCATGCTCCCGCCCAGGACGCAGAAGAGCCGCTCGATGCCGAGCCGGTCCATGAGCAGTGCCTGGGCGCTCACCATGTCGCGCACCGTGATGACGGGAAAAGCGAGGTTGTAGCGCTTGCCGGTCTTCGGGTTGATGGAGGTCGGGCCAGTGGAGCCGAAGCAGGATCCGATCACATTGGAGCAGATCACGAAGTAGCGGTCGGTGTCGAGCAACTTGCCGGGGCCGACGATTTCGTCCCACCAGCCGGCCCTTTTCTCTTCCACGCTGTAACGGCCCGCCAGATGGGCGTTCCCGGTCCAGGCATGGGTGACCAGGATAGCGTTGGAGCGCGCCTGGTTCAGGGTGCCGTAGGTTTCGTAGGCGATCTCGATCGGTCCGAGGATACGTCCGCTTTCCAGCCGCAGTTCCGTTTCAAACCGGGTAATTTGTTCTGTAACTATGCCGTAGGACATGTCTCTCTCGTTATTGTATGCGCCCCGGCGGCAGGCGTCGTGACGCAAAAAAGCCCCATCTCAGATAAAATGAGAGAAGGGGCTTTTTGGGTGTCAAAAGTTCAAAGCGCCTTTCTCATCTTCGCCTTTCGGCAGGATTTAGCACCTGGCGCCCTTTGCAGGGCCGG
>Ga0209123_1001086_pt1 | contig 29061 bp, 25 predicted proteins | sample BarGraIncu00431A_FD_184500 | JGI IMG/M metagenome (GOLD analysis project Ga0209123, IMG submission 184500) | Arctic peat soil microbial communities from Barrow, Alaska, USA - Barrow Graham LP Incubations 004-31A (SPAdes) (version 2) | ecosystem: Environmental > Terrestrial > Soil > Wetlands >...
GAGCTTCTGGGGAAGCCTGAAGAACGAACTCGTTCATCATTGCCGCTATCTGACCCGTGCCGAAGCCAAAGCATCCATCACTGAGTACATCGAGATCTTCTACAATCGACAGCGGCGGCACTCGCGTTTGGGTTACTTAGCCCCTGCCGTATTTATGCAAAATTTCAACATTCAACTGGCAGCCGCTTGAGATGGGCGTGTCCATTATTGACAGGACACCTCACGACCCCACCGTCAACCCTTCTGCACATACGGGTCACCCCCCTAATGTCATTCAAAAGTTACTGGGCCACGCCAGCCTTAAAACAACCATGATTTAGACCCATTGCGTTCCGGTAAAGACGGTCAAAGAGCCGATAGACCCCTTGATTTCTAACATCACCCTTCCGAGTCACCCTCGATGTTTTCAATGCCATCTCGCTCCTCTCGTATAGTGCCGGTACTTCGTTTTCGGTCTTCGGATTTAAGGATGTTTGCCTCGTAGGGGATGCGGCCGAGCCTAGAGGTCTCCCCTAAGGCCTCGCAAACAATCCGTAAACCACCTACACACAGGTGAGTGGATGTTGACCGCAATTCCTTGGCTGCGCTTGTAAGTTGTCAGCTGCACCGAACAAGTTGTCGGGTGCTCCGGACAAGTTGTCGGCTGCTCCGGACAAGTTGTCGGCTGCTCCGGACAAGTTGTCAGTTGCTCCGGACAAGTTGTCAGTTGCTCCGGACAAGTTGTCAGTTGCTCCGGACAAGTTGTCAGTTGCTCCGGACAAATTGTCGGCTGCTCCGGACAAGTTGTCGGCTGCTCCGGACAAGTTGTCAGCTGCTCCGGACAAGTTGTCAGCTGCTCCGGACAAGTTGTCAGCTGCTCCGGACAAGTTGTCAGCTGCTCCGGACAAGTTGTCGGCTGCTCCGGACAAGTTGTCAGCTGCTCCGGACAAGTTGTCAGCTGCTCCGGACAAGTTGTCGGCTGCGCCGGACAAGTTGTCGGCTGCGCCGGACAAGTTCTCAGCTGCTCCGGACAAGTTGTCAGCTGCTCCGGACAAGTTGTCGGATGCGCCGGATAAGTACTCGGGGGCAGAGAGGATAAGCCGTTGGGGGGGAGGGAGAAGGGCTGAGGAGGCTGGAAAGAAACAGGGGTTACTTGGACTGTAACCCCTCAAGGCGAGTTGAGCAACGGAACCGCGGATATCTGTTCACGATCAAACATGGAGTAGAAGCCCGCGTGACTCGAACAGCATGACGTCAGCGCAAGAGGGCACTCAGGAGGTGCTACCATGGTGTTCGGCGGCGGTTATCTCGGCAGCGGCAAGGAGGGCCTTTTTCCTGTTGTTACCCCTGCGCTCTTTGGCGAGATCGAAGCCCGAGAAAAGAAGCAACTCCGGATTTCGCACTGACTCCGCTTCCAGATCCGCGGCAATTTCGTCCAGGTAGTTGATCAGCTGCTGCTGCAGGAGTTCGCGTTCTGCAATCACCAGGGTGCTGCCATAGCTGGCTTCGTGATACACCGTGTCGTGTTTGTCTGATGCCGCGAAGTAGGAAGTGAGCAGGCCCGGATTCGCCCCCCAAGTTGACACCGGGACCTTTGGGTTGTCGGTCAGGGCCTTCCTGACCCTCTGGTTGAAGGTGTAAAACTTACTTGGCCCCATACTTCGGTACTTCCGTAAGATTCTGCTCGGGACATGCAACGTCATTTCGTACCTCCCTCACCTCCCCCGGCCGTAGTGGCGGGGTCCGCGATTGCTTAGACTTTTCCAATAAATCTCCGTATGCCAAAGCAAGGATACTTGGTAGCGCTGGAAATGCAACGACCTCGTCACAAATCTCCGCCATCAGATAGAGCGCACAATTGTCCAGGCCCACTTTCACCTAATGAGTTCAAGCGATAATTACCGGGGGAAAATCGATACGGCAGGCAGGTGACCTTCATGCAGCACCAGGACGCGGAGCGTCCCAGAATCTGCTCCCGAGCGGGAGCAGGGGAAAAATGCGATTTGACCTCAGGCCACACCCCACCCGTAAATCACTTCGTAACTGGCGGGAATCCGTCCGTCGCAGGCGTATTCATTCCGATAGACCGCCATCATGTCCATCATGACCCGCCTCTGGGACAGGCCCCGGCTGGAGACCGGAGCGGCACTCCCGGCACCGATCCGCTTCAGCGCACGGAGCAGCCCGGGGACGTCGCAGTGGTATTCCACCTCCATCTCGGAGACGACCCGGGAGTTCGCAAAGCCGTTGCGGCGCAACGCCTCCAACACCTCGGACTGCGGGAAGAAACTGTGGCTGCGGTCCGGGGCGCCGCCGAGCACCTTATGGTAGGAGTCGCGAAGTTCGAACAAGGTCTTTTCCCCAAAAAGGGCGAAGCAGAAGCTGCCACCGGGCGTGAGTACCCTCCGTGCCTCGGAGAAAGCGGCGTCGAGGGTGGTAAGCCACTGGAAGGTGGAGGTGGAGAGGACCAGGTCGAAGGAACCCGAGGCAAACGGCAGCCTTTCGGCATCCGCGTTGACGAGTTGCACCCCCTCCCCGGCCAAGTTAGCCGAAGCGGTGTGGCACATCCCGAGGGCGAGGTCGGCGCCCACGGCAAGCGCCGCGGGGTAGAGCTTGCAAAGCGCAGCCAGCAGCCTGCCGGTCCCGGCCCCCACGTCAAGGAGCCGCGCCGGCGTCACACCCTGCGACTGCAGCATCCCGGTCAGCCGCTCTACCACCCTTTTTTGCACCACGGCATGACTGTCATAATCACCCGCCTGCCGGTGAAAAGAGCCCTGCACCTTGAGCCTGTCTATATTAGCAACCATCGGAAAGTACCATCCCGTTAAGCGTCTGAGTATCATAGGTCGAACCTTCGGTTCGCCTCTGGGGCAAGTGTTAGGTTTTAGCCTTTTATAACTATCCGAAAACATGCGAGAACTCTCCCTCCCCTTCAAGGGGAGGGTCGGGGTGGGGTCGGGGATAGTCAGGCATAGAGACCCCCATCCCCCGCCTGTCCTCCCCCTTGAAAGGGGAGGGACGTGTGCGCTGCATTTATGAAGTTTTGCAGAAAATGACGAGCACTCCTGACAGAGTCCGTCCTTACCCCAGGAGCTGCGGCAGCGTCGCCAGAAACTCCTGCACTACATGGTTGAACCCATCCGGCTGGGTCATGAACGGCGCGTGTCCGCATCCGGCCATGATCCTGAGCGTCGCGGTCGGGAGTCGCTTCGCCATGTACTCCGACGCGGCAGCAGGGCAGATGCTGTCCAGTTTACCGTGTACCAGTAGGACCGGTCGGTCTACCAGGGGAAGCTCGTCGCGCAGATCCGCCGCGGAGAGGATCTTCAGAGATTGCCGCACCGCATCGGGGTCGGCGGAGGTGCCGCCCATGACGATCTCGTGGACGATCCGCTGATACTGAGCCGGGTCCAGCTCCCCCTCGGCAAACATACCCCGGAAGAAGTCGCCCATAGTTTTCTGGTAATCGCGCCTGAGGCGAAGCCCCATCCCCTTCACCTCCAGCGCTGGCTGGCCGTGCGGGTAGTCGTCGCTGGCGGTGAATCTTGGCGTCCCGCCGACCAGGACCAGGGCGGCCAAGCGGGATCTCAGGGCCGGGAAGGCCTGAAGGGCCACCTGCCCCCCCATGGACCAGCCGACCAAGACCGCGTCGCGCAGATCCAACTGTTCGAAAAAGGTCGCCAAGTCCGCGGCGAACGCCTCGACCGTGTAGCCCTCGGCGGGAGTGGAGCGGCCGTGGCCGCGCTGGTCCAGGAAGATGAGGCGGCTCGCCGGGTCCAGATGCTGCTGGAAGCGCCAGGCGCGTGACGACATGGCCCAGCCATGCAAAAAGACCACAGGCCGCCCATTTCCCAGCTCTTCATAATGCAGCCTTGCGCCATTCAAAGTTTCCACAAAAGCCATCTATTCCGCCCAACAAAAAGGTTTTTTTTGTGTCCTTAAAGTCCCTGAAGTCCTTAAAGTCCTTTTCTTTAGCCAAAGAACCTCAAGCCGTTAAACCACCCCAACCACCCCCAGCCGCCGACCGACCGCGCCAATAGTCTCAGCCGCCAGTTCCAGGTCGCCTGGCTGATGTGTTGCCATGATGGTACAGCGCAGGCGGCAACTGCCGGCCGGCACCGTCGGAGGCCTGATCCCCTGTACGAAAAGTCCTTCTTCCAGAAGCTGCCGGCTGAACTCCATAGTCGCCTGGGCCGGGCCGACGAAAATCGGCACGATCTGGGTTTCGCTCCCCATGGTCTGGAAGCCCGAGGCCGTCAGCCCCTTTTTGAAGAGCGCCAGGTTGGTGGCAAGCCTGTCCCTTAACTGGGCACCTTCGGGCGAGTCGACCAGATCCAGCGCGGCAAGGGACGCCGCCAATACCGCCGGCGGCAGCGAGGTCGAGAAGATGAAGCTGCGAGCCTTATTTACCAGGTAGGCGCAGATTTCGGCGGAAGCCGCCGCATAGGCCCCGAAGCTGCCGAATCCCTTGCCGAGCGTTCCCATATGAATATCGATACCGTCCAGCACGCCGCAAAGCTCCGCGGTTCCGCGCCCCGAGGCACCGAGCACGCCGCAGCCGTGCGCATCGTCCACCATAAGTAGCGCGCCGTGTCGCCTGGCAAGCTGCACCAGCTTTTCCAGGGGAGCAACGTCGCCGTCCATGCTGAAGACGCCGTCCGTGACGATCAGGCGCCTCCCCTTGCCCCCCTTCTCCTCGAGCAGTTTCTCCAGCGCCGCCATGTCCCGGTGCGGATATCGGAAGAAGCCGGCCCGGGAGAGCTGTGCGCCGTCCACGATGCTCGCGTGGTTCAGCCGGTCGGAGAAGATGGCGTCCCCCCGGCCCATCAGCGCGGAGATGATCCCCGTATTGGCCGCATAACCGGAGTTAAAGAGCAGCGCCTTCTCGGTCCCCTTGAAGGAAGCGATGCGCGCTTCGAGCCTTTCGTGCAGCTCCATGGTGCCCGAGACCAGGCGCGACGCACCGGAGCCGGTCCCCAGGGCAGCCCCCTCGACGGCAGCCTGAATCAGCGCGGGGTGGTCCGCAAGCCCCAGGTAGTTGTTGGAACAAAGCAGCAGCACCTGCCTGCCGTCCAGCTCAACCCGGCTCCCCTGGGCTCCGTGAATTACCCGCATGCTGCGGTACAGACCTTCAGCACGCAAGGCGCTCAGTTCATCGGCGAATGTCGGCACCCTTCCTCCAATCCGAGGTTTTTTAGCTGATAGGTGCTAATCGCCCCCATCCCCACCCCTACCCTCCCCTTGAAGGGGAGGGAGTTCTGGCAAGCCCCCCACTATTAGCACAGCAGCTTAAGGTCGTCAACCAACCAGGCTTAAGCAGGTTGACAATCATGGCAATGAGGACACCAGATCGATTACGGTAACCTCCGGCGGAGCGAGGACGCGAAGGGGGGGCCCCCAGGTCCCGGTGCCGCGGCTTACATAAAGGAGGGAGCCGGTCCCCTGGCCGGAGAGTCCCATTTTCGCGGGGTAGACCAGGTGGGTAACCAGGTTGAAGGGGAAGATCTGCCCTTTGTGGACATGCCCGGAGAGCTGCAGGTCGAAAAGCCCGCGCGACTCCAGTTCCAGCTTGGGGCGATGCTTGAGTAAAACCGTGAACCTTTCCCGCGGCAGGGTCGCCAGCAGAGCAAGCTCGGCGGCCTCCCTCTCCCCCACGGCCTTCTCCCCGCCGCTAAGCGGAGCCGAAGGGTCATCCACCCCCGCCAATGTGAGATAGTCCCCAACCACCACGGCCTCGCCACGCAGCAGACGAAATCCGCTACGCTCGGTGAAGGCAACCGAAGCGGCGAGACCGGCGAACACCTCGTGGTTCCCCAGCACTGCAAATTTGCCCAGCGGCGCATGCAGCGTGCCCAGTTCCAGGTCCCGCCCCCGAAGACCATCCATCTGGCCGTCCACCAGGTCACCGGTGCAAAGTAGGAGATCCGGTTTGAGGGCCGCGACGGTATCGAGGATCCTCTTGAGCCCCGCCTTGCCGACCATGATCCCCAGGTGGACGTCCGAGATCAGCACGATGCGCACCCCGGCGGCTCCCTTGGGAAACTTCGGGCTTGGCAGCGTCACCCTTTCCACCCTGATGCTGCGCGCTTCAAAGATGCCGTACAGTGACGCGGCCAGCGCAACACTCATCGAGAGGGAGAGCAGCCACCGCTCCGTCAGCACCAGCTCGCTTTGCCAGAGCCAACCCGCCAGTGCGAGGACGCCATGCAGCAGGTCGAGCGCCAGGGTCACACTCAGGAACAGGAAAAAAAATCCCATCCAGAGATAACCGAGATAGGCGACCAGCCGCGCGGGCTTATCCATCCCGAAGCGCTCCAGCACCCGGACCAGGATCGGGGCAAGGACCAGGAAGATCGAGACGAGGAGGAAAAGCGCCGGGCAGGGAGCCAAGAGATGGAACGCCCGCACCAGGCGCGACAGCAGATAAGCGTGCGCTCCACCGTAGATGGCAAGATAGCTTAGGAGAAACAGTAACATGCACCCTCCCCATTTAAAAGAGCGACTACTCTATCACACGCCCTGATTGCAGGCGAGAAAAACGAAGCTATACTATTAAAAATTTCTAGTATTGTCACGAAGCGGAAGTGCGTCAGGGCTATGACAGCTAAAAATGCCCTCACTTCCGCTGTTTAGCTCATAGGCACTAAGTTTGCCGGGCTTTGGGCCCCGCCCTGCCGAAACATTCACCCTGCCAGAGCTTCGGAGAAAAGCCATGTCGCACCTCACGGCCCAAAGCGGATACAGCTCACTCATTGAGCGGTTGAACAGGTTTCCCCAGGGAGCTCCGCCCTCGGAACTGCTCACGAAGATCCTTGCCCTGCTTTTCAGCGAGAAAGAGGCGGGCTTACTGAGCCAGCTTCCCATACAACCTTTTTCGGCAGCCAGGGCGGCATACCTTTGGGGCATGCGCGAAGTCGAGGCCTTCCGCATGCTGGAGGGGCTTGCCGAGCGGGCGCTGCTCCTTGACACCGAGCAGGAAAACGGGGAGAAGCTGTACGTCCTTCCCCCGCCGATGGCTGGTTTTCTCGAGTTCTCCCTCATGAAGGTCAGAACGGACCTCGATCAGGAAGCGTTGAGCCGCCTCCTCTACCAGTACCTGAACGTGGAGCAGGATTTCATCAAGGCGCTCTTCATCGAGGGAAAGACCCGGCCGGGCAGGTTCTTCGTCAACGAGGAGGCTATCCCGCAGTCGAGTCTCGCCCGCGTGCTTGACTATGAGCGCGCCAGCGCGGTGGTCGGCGGCGCGCGCAAGATTGGGTTGGGAACCTGTTATTGCCGTCACAAGATGCATCATCTCGGCCGCGCCTGTTCCGCCCCGCTGGAACTGTGCATGATCTTTGATTCGGTTGCCGAACCGCTGATCAGGCACGGGCATGCCCGGGAGATTGACGCGGTGGAGTGCCTTGACCTGCTGCAAAAATCCCGGGAGCTCCATCTGGTGCAGTTTGGGGAAAACGTTCAGGGGGAAGTAAGCTTTATCTGCAACTGCTGCAGCTGCTGCTGTGATGCGCTGACAGCTGCGCGCAAATTCTGCAACCTGCACCCGGTCCAGACGACCAACTTCATCGCCCAGATCAAGCGGGACGGCTGCAACGGCTGCGGCAGATGCGTGGACGTCTGCCCGGTGCAGGCCGTGGGTCTGGTCTCCGCCAATGATCCCCAGGAGCGCTCCTTGCGTAAGGCGGTGCTGGCTCCCGCGCGCTGCCTGGGATGCGGGGTTTGCGTTCGGGTCTGCCACAGCGGCGCACTGGCGCTGGTACCCAGGCAGACCAGGGTGATCACGCCGGTCGACAGCGCCCACAGGATAGTCCAGATGGCGGTGGAGAGAGGCACGCTGCAGCATCTCATTTGGGATAACCGCGCGCTGTTCAGCCACAGGGCGATGGCCGCGGTCGTCGGAGTCATACTGAGGCTGCCGGCCGTGAAACAGTCCCTCGCCAGCAGTCAGTTGGGATCGAAGTACCTCGACGCCATGATTAAAAAGCACGCGAATGGCTCACACCGGGAACTGGAAACACTATCGGAAACGCTTACCCCTGCTACCCTCAAACCTCGCAGGTGAGCCCGACGGGAGCATCCTTTTTAGAGGCGACTGGGGGCGGTTCCCCCCATCCCCACCCCGGCCCTCCCCTTGAAGGGGAGGGGGTTTTCCGGTTATTCCGGTGCGACTGAATGCGCCGCCACGCAGGGAACGATCCTTGAGGCTCGCGGTCACCCGCTAGGTTGGTAACTATGCTTGGGGCTCGCGGTCGCCGGCAAACGTCAATATAAGAATTTACTTGAGGGAGGTGCCGCATGAACCAGCTGGCGTTGAAGGCGATTGCACTGATGGCGTTGCTGACTCCGGCGCTGGCAATCGAGCAGGCACCGGTTGAGCTTACTCCAGTTGATTTGGTGGTAGCGCAGGCATCAGTGGAGCGCGGGAAAGAGCTTTTCAACAGTACCAAGCTCGGCACTAAACCGAGAAGCTGCGCATCCTGTCATCCCAACGGCAGCCGCTTGGAGAGGGCAGCCTCCTACCAGGATAAACGGCTGATAAAAATCGTCAATCAGTGCATCCGAATTATGCTCGCAGGAAAACCACTCCCAACCGACTCAGATGACATGGCCTCGCTCGTCAGCTATCTTAGGACTTTCGGGCCCATCAGAGCAGTCGACTAGCTTACTCCTCTTTCTTTTCTGCCCAGTCGCCAGGAATAACCGTTTCCTTCCATTCCCCGGGATTCAACGCGTCCAGTTCCCAGGGTCCGACGGCGCGCCGAATGAGCCGGAGGGCGGGAAAGCCGACTGCGGCCGCCATGCGCCGCACCAGAAGCGTGCGCCCTTCGGCAAGGGTGATGGAGAGCCAGTTGGTCGGCACGCGAAGCCGCTCCCGGATGGAGGTGTGTGCCTGCCAGACGGGAGGCGAGGTGAGGCGGCAAACGAAAGCCGGCGGAGTCAGAGCCCCGTCGATCAAGACTCCGTCAGCCAGTTGCTGCAAGGCCTCCTCGGTCGGAAAGCCCTCGCACTGGACCCAATAGGTTTTGTCCAGCGGGGCGTCCGGGGCGGTGATCCGCTTTTGCAAGCCGGCGGTGTCGGTCAGGACCAGCAGACCTTCGTCCTGGTAATCCAAGCGGCCGGCGGCATAGATGCCGGGAATGGAGAGGCAATCTCCGAGATTCAACCGTTTCCCCGGCTCGGTAAACTGGCAAAGGACATTAAACGGCTTGTTAAAAAGTATAATCTGCACTGGTTCTCCTCGATCCTGATAGCGTCCGGCGTACAACTTGCGCGACGTACCACCATAACTTTGAAACGCAGGCCAGTCAACCCGGTTCTACCCCCGCAGCACCGAATCCGGCCCCCCCTGTATCATCCAGCCAGAATGGTCCTTGGAAGGGAGAGCGGCTCGCGTACCGGCAGCGGCTCCGTCCGCTCCGGCTGAAAGGGCATGCTCAGTATCTTTTCCAGGCCCAGTTCCGCAGGGTCCTGGTAGGAAGCCACCCCAATGGTGATCAGCTGCTGCGGGACATTGAGCCGCAGGGTACCGTGCAGACGATCCGGCCAGGAAAAGATCGTAGACCAGTTCGAGTCGGTTTCCTCCCTGACTGTGGAGTGGTGGATACCATGCATGCGGGGAGTCACCAACAACCGGCACAAAATCCGCTCGAAAGCGATCGGAAGCTGAACGTTGGAATGATGGAACATGATCTCCATCAGGGTGAGGGTCTGCCAGAGGGCGAGCGCCAGGGGAGAGATACCGAGCACTCTCACCTGGGCCGCACGCCAGGGGACCGACAGCACCAATTCGCCGGCATGAAAGCGGAGCGCCGTGCTGGCATCCATATCAAGGTCGACGTGGTGCGGCAGGTGAAAACGCCAGAGTAGCGGGACCTTGTGGGTCAGAAAGTGCCAGATGAAAAGGGTGTAGTCGAGCAGAACGATGGAAAGGAGCAGTTCCACGCTGACCGGGAGCCCGGTCAGTTGCAAGAGTCCCCAGCGTTTTCGCTGCACCGCCTGGGAGAGCGGCGCGACCAGCGGCTTTTCGACCAGCGTGACAGTCGCCGCCGCCAGCAGCGTAAGGGAGAAATTACCTGCGTCCCGGCTCACCTTGTCCTGCCGCGACCGGCGCAGGGGGCGCTTAATTTCCCAGAGCACCAGCGTCGCGAAGGTGCCCACGATCAAGAGCGCATTGAGCCAGCGCGGAATTTCACGGTTCAGAATGACGGATCTTTTGGCCATGCGAGCTCCTTTTGCTGGCCAGGCGCACTTTCCCTCTCCCGTTTTTTTACCGACACACTTCATCCAACGGTCTCCGGTAGCGCAGCACCGTAGAGGCGCTCTATCGGCAAGCAACAATTTGCCAGTTATGGCTGCACCGGGGTGCCACCATCGTTTGGGCGAATGATGATTCGCCCCTACACTTGTCCAGTCCGTTGGGGCGAATCATCATTCGCCCGGACACTCTCGATCCAGAGGGACAGTCCGTTAACAGCTCAAACATATGGTTAATATATCAGCATCCCAGACGTAAGTTTCTTGCAATCGTTCATCTTCCAGCTCCGCATCGCGCTTAGCGTGCCCGGGCGGCCAGGCGGTGCACCAATTCGGAGACCGCGGTCCAGGTGATATGATTCCCCATTTCCTTGGCACTTGGCTGCCAGGGAATGCGGCGCAGCTTGGGAGAAATGCCGAAAAGTGGTGCAATCCCTCCGTCGCAGGCAAAAAAGAAAGGAATGGCAAAGGGTAGGCCGCACAAACGGGAAAGCTTGGGAAATTTCTGCCTCAGTCGGCTATGGAGTAGCCCCCAACCCAGACCATAGACGATGCTAAAGACCAGGCGCGCCCGTTTTTCCCCCTGCCGTGAGAGCCTTCTGCCGAGGAGCTTGGCGGCGAAGTAGGGGCCTGCCAGCTCGTGGGCCGTTCCCTTGCGTACCCGCCTGTCACGCCGCTTCTGCTGATCACTCACCAGCCGGTCCAGGATTCGGTCCGTCTTCCCCGTCACCACTCCGGCAATCAGCCCCGCTGCCGCTCCGACCAATAGCGGGTGACGGGTTAGAAAATTTTTCTCCAGGCTCATTGTAGACATAGTGCCTCCCTTGAGACCCTGCAATTGATGCGGATTTACTGTTACCGCTCGCTTTCTCCCTTGATTTTCCCCATTGTATCCCAGCCCACGGGGCTGTCAAATGGCAACCCTTTGGCATCTGATATGGGAAACGTTACAGCAAAAGCCGCCTTAACCAGATCCCCCAACCCCCATCCCCACCCCGGCCCTCCCCTTGAAGGGGAGGGAGAGTCCCTTCAGGGTATTGAATGTTTTTTACAGGGCGAAAGCATCGACCACCCCGAACAGTGCTTTTGGAATAGGGGGCAACGCACCATCGGCTGATTCAGACAGGTCGATCCGCCGCCCCTTCCTGACAGTAGTCAACGAGCGGATAAGCCTGGAAGAAACCCTTGACCACTGGGAACACTCTATTTATAATTAATTTAATATCATACACCAAAAACCCCCGACAGGGAGCAGCCATCCAAGTCGCCAGTCAATTGCGCTGCAATGAATTGAGCAGTTCAACTATAAGAATAAACTGGAGGCATACCATGCTCGTCAAGACCCTGACAGTACTTGTACACGCTGAACATGATACGCTCTGGAACCTGCTTCTGGACCGACTGAAAGATCCCCAGAGGTTCATACCCGGTGTGACAGAGGCGCGGGTTATCGACCAAAAAGAAAACGTTACTGTCAGAGAGCTGAGGTTGCATGGTGACCTGGTGAGAGAACGGGTTACCATTCGTTCTCATGACAGCGAGATCCGCCACGAGTTACTGGAACATCCTCAATTCACCGGTTCCATCGTCACCAAGGTGGTTCGAACCGCCAGGCAGAGCCCGATAGCACCTCAGCATTTGGAATATGACTTGGAACTGACGCCGAAATCACTACTGGTCAAAGGGGTGGTGCACGGGGAAGCGGAAATCCTTGCGGATCTCGAGGCAGAGATGCAAAGGCTCAAATCGAGGGCCGAAGAGATGGAAACCCGGATCTGAAATGGTCCAAGCCTAAAGCGAAGACGTTTCCTAATTTTGTCCAAGTCTAAAGCGGTGACGTTTTCGTCGACTATGGGAGGCTAGTATGTGGAAACCAGGTGCGTTTATCATCTGCAGCGCGGTTTTGGCTGCATCAGCTTTAATGGCCGCCTTGCCAACATCAGCCTGGTGTGCTGGTCCGGACTGGGTACTTCTCGATCAGAATCCCGGCTCGCGCTTTTACTTTGACCAAAGTGGCGCAAAAAAACCGGTTACCGGGGTCGTTCAGGTAAGGACTCGGGTGATCTATACCGACGAGGGGAAGGCCGATGCCGTGAAAATCCTGGAAGATGCTAAAAAATTCGCTGCGTTATCTGAATCGCGCTATCTCTACGAACTGGATTGCAAAAAAGAGCAAAGCCGGCTGCTAGAGGTGCGCCATCTCGATGGAGAAGGAGTAACCCTAAAGACGACCGACCTCGCGGCAGCCACCGAGTGGGAGGAGGTGTCCCCCGACGGGCGCCTGGGCCTGGTTCAGGAAAAGGTCTGTGGCTCGACACCGGCAAAAAAATAAGGCAGGAGCCTCTTTAACATCGAAGTCCCTGCCGTTATCTCCCTGAAGCGCCCAGCTTCGGTGAGAGCTCCCTTCCCTACGATTCCGTCTACCTTAAACTCTCCCTCCCCCTCGCGGGGGAGACTTGGGTGAGCTGGAAGGTGCCCGCCCCCCCAGCCCCTCCAGTCAAGAAAGGCATAGCGTTTACTTAAACGCCAGTGTTTGTCACTTACTTCTATATTCCTGCCTCAGCAGCAAATCCATCAAAACAAGTGCAGCCATGCTCTCGACGACCGGGACCGCCCGCGGGACAATGCAGGGATCGTGGCGCCCCTTGGCCTCGAGTTCGGTTTCCTCCCCGGCAAAGGTTACCGTGTGCTGTTTCTGCCCGATGGTAGCCGGCGGTTTGAAGGCGACCCGGAAATAGATGGTCTCACCGTTGGAGATCCCCCCCTGCACCCCGCCGCTGAAGTTGGTGGAGGTCCCCAGCCGCCCGCCTTTGGCCACGAAGGGGTCGTTGTGCGCGCTCCCGAGCATCCGGCTCCCGCTGAATCCGGACCCGATCTCAAAGCCCTTGGAGGCCGGCAGCGACAGCATGGCATGGCCGAGCATCGCTTCTAGTTTGTCGAATACCGGCTCGCCGAGACCGGCGGGAACGTTGCGGCAGACGCAGGCGACTACTCCGCCGACGGAATCCTTGTTGTCGCGGACCTCGGCAATCAGCTCCGCCATGGCCTTGGCGGCATCCGGGTCAGGACAGCGTACCGCGCTGGCATCCACAGCCTTGCGGGTGATGCTCTCCATATCGACCTGGCTCCCGGTGAGCGCCCCCACGCTCTCCACCCACGCGACGATCTGCACCCCGTGGCGCTGGGCCAGGTATTTCTCGGCTATGGCGCCGGCCGCGACGCGGCCGATGGTTTCGCGGGCGCTGGCCCGCCCGCCGCCGCTTTGGGCGCGGACACCATATTTCACCTGGTAGGTGTAATCCGCATGGGAGGGACGCGGGATATCGGCCATGTCGTCGTAATCGTCGGGATGCTGGTCGCGGTTGGGCACCAGGAGCCCGATCGGCGTCCCCAGGGTGACGCCGTTCTCCACACCGGAAAGTACCGTGACCTGGTCCGTTTCGCTGCGTGGCGTGGACAAATCGCTTTGCCCGGGACGGCGCCGGTCGAGTTGGGGCTGGATATCCGCCTCACTAAGCTCGATGCCTGCCGGGCAGCCGTCCACGATCGCCCCGACTGCAGCGCAGTGGCTCTCGCCGAAGCTACTCACTCTAAATATGGTGCCAAAGGTTGAAGACATGGATGCTCCTTGGGAAATATGGTTAACCATTCAAATAAATCGTATTAAACCGGATCAGGTGAAAACTGATAGCCCCCGATCCCGCTGTGGGCGGTATTTAGTTGAGGGAACGTTAGCTTTCCCCCTCCCTAACCCTCCCCCTCCGGGAGAGGGGACCCATAATTCACCCTCCTCTTCCAGGGGAGGGCAGGGGTGGGGATGGGGGTCTTGGGTTGCAATCGTGCAGCCCCCTCAGGGAGCCGCTGCGATCAGGACCACCAGGGAGCGCCCGACCAGCCGGTAGTTGTTGGTCGAGATGGCCGGCATGCAATCCCAGGGGACGATATCATCGGGCGAGGCGCGCGAGGTGTCGATCCAGCGGTACCAGGTGCCGCCCGGGAGTTTTTTGGGGGAAGGGAGACTGAAGGTGAGCGGCTTCCAGTAGGCGTTGACCATGTAATGGAAGACGACGCGCCGGGTAGCACTCCAGGCAGTCAGGGCGATACTGTGCGATTCATGGCTCCAGTCCGGCGTCCCGAGCCGCACGCCGTGCCACTCCAGCCGCGCCTGGCTCAAGAGCTGGTTCAGGGTCAGCTGCCCCTCGGCGGTGGCTCCGTGCATGAGCCGCGCGTCTATCAAAAGCTTGGTGAAGCGGTGGATGTCGGGATGGCGCTCCAACACCCCCCAGTCATACCAGCCGATTTCGTTGTCCTGGCAGTAGGCGTTGTTGTTCCCCAACTGGGTGCGGCGCGCCTCGTCGCCCATCAGGATCATCGGCGTTCCCAGGGAAAGCAGGGTCACCGCCAGGAAATTTTTCACCTGCCGGTTGCGCAGTTCCTCGACGGACTGGTTGTCGGTGGGCCCCTCGACTCCGCAGTTCCAGCTCACGTTGAAGTCGGATCCGTCGCGGTTCAGCTCGCCGTTTGCCCCGTTATGCTTGCGGTCGTAGGAGACCAGGTCGTTCAGCGTGAAGCCGTCGTGGCAGGTGATGAAGTTGATGCTCTGCTCGGGCTCGCGCTCCTGGTGACCGTAGATATCGGGACTGGCCAAAAGCCGCGCGACGAAGCGGGAGATCATCCCGTTGTCACCCTTCAGAAAGCTGCGCACGTCGTCGCGGAATTCCCCGTTCCACTCCTTCCAACTGTCGCCGATGAAGCTGCCGACCTGGTACAGGCCCCCGGCGTCCCAGGCTTCGGCGATCAGCTTTATCCCCGCCAGTGCCGGGTCCGACTCGATATCCCAGATGATCGGCGGGTTCTTGAGCGGCCGTCCCTCGCCGTCGCGCGACAGGATGGAGGCCAGATCGAAGCGGAAACCGTCGACATGCATCTCCTTTACCCAGTACTGCAGGCTGTCGATGATGAGCCTGCGCACGATATGGTTGTTGGCGTTCAGGGTGTTGCCGCACCCGGAATAGTCGATGTAGCTTCCGTCCGGCGCCAGGGTGTAGTACACGTCGTTGGCAAAACCCCGGTAGCAGAAGGTCGGCCCCTTGTGGTCCCCCTCGGAGGTGTGGTTGAACACCACGTCGAGGATGACTTCGATACCGGCCCGGTGCAGGGCCTTGACCATGTCGCGAAACTCCTCCAGGGGACCCAGCGGATCCTGGCGCGAACTGTACCCCGCATGGGGCGCGAAGAACGAGATCGGGCTGTAGCCCCAGAAGTTGCGCAGGCCAAAGGGGGCGTCGTGCGGATCGAACTGGAAAACCGGCAGCAATTCGACGGCGGTGACACCCAGGTCTTTCAAATAGGGGATTTTCTCGATCAGGCCGGCGTAGGTGCCGCGCTTTGCCTCCGGGACGCCGGAGGAGGGGTGCTTGGTGAACCCCGCCACATGCATCTCGTAGATGATGGTGCGCGAATAGGAGCGCTTGAGGGGCGTGTCTCCCTCCCAGTCGTAACCGCGGGGGTCGGCGACCACGCTCTTCATGGATCTCGCCACGTTGTCGCCCGGCACGCAGGCGGCGCCCCGGTCGTAGCCTGACGGGACCGCGACTGCGCGCCCGTAAGGGTCGATCAGCAGTTTGCCGGGATCAAAGCGCAGACCGCGCTGCGGGGCAAAAGGGCCGGCCACCCGGTAACCGTAAAGCTGACCGGAGCCGATACCAGGAACAAAGGTGTGCCAGTAATGGTAGGTGCGGTTGGACCGGGGGTCGAGGGGGATCACCCGGGAAGCAACCGCGTCGTCGGCGTGATCAAAGAGAAGCAGTTCAATACCGGTGCAGTCCCGGGCAAAAACGCTGAAATTGACCCCGTCGTGAGTGACCGTTGCACCAAGCGGGGAAGTGTTTCCCTTGTACAGCTCGGAAAGCATACTGCTCGCTCTTTCAGGAACGCTCGTCATTGATACCTGTTCTAGAGCTGTTGTCATTGAGACCTGATCGATAACTGTCGTCATTAAATCCCTTTTTCCGGCCTCAGTACCATCCGGGCTGTAGCCGGGACCTGCCCTCAATAGACGGCAGATTGGATACTTTCATCAAGGCGCTGGACCTATCGTGGTAGGAACTATAGTCGATTCTACCATAGAGTCAAATCGAAAGGGAGTGGTACTTACTCAGTGCCGCGCAGGGTAATCGCCGTGCAATGACCGGCGCTTATGCCTTGGAGCGGCGCCCTCCTCCCTTGCGGGTGGCGTAAGCGCCCGGTGGCTCAGGACCCGCAAGGCCGGGGTCCCGCGGCCGGTCCTGCAACTTCCCGACGACCTTCATTGCCTGGGCGATGCAGCAGACGGTGAGGACGATGCAGAGCGAGCCGAGCCAGTCTCCGAAGCGCGAGTAGACGGTATCCCCCTGCAGTAACGGAATGCGGTTAACAAGAGACTCCCTGGTCCAGATCCCGGTGCGGCTTACGATGCGTCCCACCGGGTCGACGAAGGCGGAGACGCCGGTATTGGTGACCCGCACCAGGGAGCGGCGATTTTCGATGCAGCGAAAGCTGGCCAGGGCGAGGTGCTCCATCGGCTCGCTCGAGTTCCCATACCAGGAATCGTTGGTGAGGTTGAACATCGCCTCGGGGACCCGGCGCTGGCGCCCGCCACGCATCAGGGAGCGGATCTTGCCGGGGAAGATGTCCTCGTAGCAGATGCTGACCGAGAGCAGGTGCCGGCCGAGCGCCAGCGGCTCCTCGCTTTCACCGGGCCAAAAGCGGCTCACGTAGGGCGACCAGGAGTACAAGCTCGGAAACCAGTCCCCCAGGGGGATGTATTCGCCAAAAGGGACCAGCACGCTCTTGTCGTAGCTGCCGAGGATGCGGCCGGTCGCGTCGGTAAGAAGCGCGGTATTGCAGATGCGGGCCCCGTCAGGTCCCTCCTGTCGCAGGATGGCTCCCAACAAAACCGGCGTAGCCAGCTGCCCCAGGGACGGGATTCGCCCCTCCCGTGAGGGAGGCAGATTGAGCGGGCAGATCCCTTCGGGCCACACCACCAGGTCGAGAGGCCGGGACTGCGCCAGCGCGAGGGTCATCTGCTGGTGCTCGCGGAACAATGCTTCGGGATTCCTGACATTGTCACCCGCACCGCGGTTGGCCTGGACCAGACCGACGGTCAGTTTTTCGGCAGCGAGCGCCTGCCGGTCCCAGCTGCGCATGCGGAACTCCCCATACACCAGCACCAGCGCGATCACGGCCCCCAGCGACACCAGTTCGCGCCGGGCAAAGCGCCGGTTTTGCAGCCAGCACGCCAGCGCCGCGTAGACGCTCGAGTTAAAGTACACGACCAGGAAGCTGACCCCGAGGATGCCCGTCAGGTCAGCCAGCTGGGTTAAGTGCGGCAGCAGGTACTGACTGGCTCCCAGGTAATTGGGAAAGAGTTCCGGCCAGAATTTCTCCAGCGCAGTCCAGACCACCGGCGCCACCCAGACCACGCTCCATCCAGTGTCGCGGGTGATGAGCCGCGTGGCCCAGGCCCAGGTGGCGAGCACGATCCCGTTGGCCGCGGCGAGTAGTAGCAGTCCCAGCGCCGCCAGCGGCCAGGGAAGGCCGGCAAAGGCCTGGAACATTCCGACCACCCAGTAGAAGCCTCCCGCATGCCCTACGGTGCCGGCGACCCAACCGAGGAGAAAAGCCCGGCCCGGGCGCTGGTCGCGCACCGCCCAGAGTACCGGCACCAAGGAGATCCATTCCAGGTAAAACCGGTCAAACCCGACGTATCCCAGAAAAAACAAGATTCCGCCCGTGACGGCGGCAATCCAGGGAAGCACTTTGATCATCGACCGGTTATCTGGATCTGGCAAGGTCAGTCCCCATTCCCGTTTCCATGTGCAGCCACTTCGGCAGGTTGCCTGGAACGGTTCAGACTTTGGTGGGATCGGAGCGGCTGCGGCCGCAGGCGGGCAACTCAACTGGATTGTGGGCGGGAACATATCACAATCTGCTAATAGGTTCAATCTAATACATCTATGATTCAGGCGCTGAAAATTGCGCCTAACTGACCCGAGGTATGTCCCGTAACGACATCCAAACGAGCGAAGGAGACGCATTGCTGCGTCTCCTTCATTCGTCCACCATAGTTCACCAGTGAGTGTAGAGACACATGGCATGCGTCTCCTTCGCCCGTTCACCCTTAAATCTAACAGAAGAGCAGCAGCGCTGGCTGGATGCAATTCGTCTCTTCCAGAGGCCTCTGCGGTTGACAATCAATCCCTCACCGACCAAACCCGAGACGCATGCAATGCGTCTCTACTCGATGGAAGTTAGGCATTGCCTAGCCACAGCAGTTCACTTCTCCGACGCGCCGCTACTGTCCCGGCGCCGGGTAATAATCCGGTGGCACGGAGTACATCTCGGAAGACGGCGGAGGGGGTATCGCTCCCTGTGACCGGCGCACCCGGCGCACCGTCCCCGGGATCTGGTTCCCCTTCGAGTACATGCACTGCACGTAGGTGTTGTCGTAGCGCCGCTGTGCCTCCATACCGTAAACTTGACCTGAACTGGCTCCGCTGGCAGTACCTACCAATAAGCCGGAGCCTGCACCTATCCCAGCTCCGGCACCCGGGTTGCCTGAGGCGGCCCCGATAGCGGCACCGAGTCCCGCGCCGACAACGGTCCCCACTGCGGCTCCTGTCAGCGTGTTCTGATTGGCGGTATCCTGAGGTTTACCGATCTGGCGGTCTGCCCACTGCCTGCATATCGCATCGTCGACCTGGAACTGTTCAAAGGTTTTTCCCGGTGCGGGCAGCACTCTTACACTGGGACCGCTCGGCAGAGTCGCACATCCGCCCACTGCTACTAAAGCGCAAAGCAAAAGTAACGACAGCGTTTGAAGAGTTGGTTCACGCATGGATCAATCCTCCTCGCCCGGTGGCGCCGGCGCAGGAACGACTTTCATCCAGCCCCCGGGACAACTTTTCACGTAAGGATAGTAGCCCTTCGGATTGTTGCAAAAATACCAATAGTTGGTCCCTTCAGGCTGCGACTCCGGCATCACGTACTCCTCGGACTGCTGCGGGACAATGACGGTGGGCGAGTTGTAATAGGGATAGGCCGGATAATAGGGGTAATAGGGATAGAAGAAGGGATCCCACCCCCATCCCGGACCGACCCAGACCCCGAAATGCCCCCCGCCGTGGTGTCCACCGCCGAGATGTCCTCCACCGCCATGACCGCCGCCGTGACCGCCGCCGTGACCACCGCCACCGCCGCCGTGCGGCGCGGCATAGGCCACTTGCCCTACCTCACCTGGCCAAGAGCCGACAAAAACAGCCAGTGCGGCCGCCAGGATAAAAACGATTAGCTTTTTCATATATAACCCCCTTCGGGAGCAATATTGTCATTCCAATTTTAGTTTATGCTCATTGCGATGGACTGAAAAGTGAAAAGAGGGGCACTCACGCAGACGGGTTTTGGAGTCGGGAAAGGGTCACGCGGCATGGGTAGCGCGCCGGAAGCGAAAGAGGAAGCTCCAGAGTTCGGAGAACAGCATGCCGGCCAGCATCAAACCGCAACCCAGCAGCCCCCGGGGTCCCAGGACTTCGCCCAGCAAAAGCCAGCCTCCGAAAGCGGCGAACACCCCTTCGGCACTCAGGATGATTGCGGTGTGGGCCGGGTGGGCGTCACGCTGGGCCACCACCTGCAGGGTGTAGGCGACGCCGACCGAAATGACCCCGCCGTAGAGGATGGGAAAGGCGGCACGCAGGATTGCCGTGAGCTCAACCGTCTCGATGCAGCATGCGGTAACCAGGCTTAACAGGGAGCAGACGGCGAACTGCACGGCGGAGAGTTTGAGCGCATCCAGGCGCGGGGAGAGCCAGCCGATCAATAACACGTGCCCGGCCCAGAAAAAGGCGCCGACCAGTTCCAGGAGGTCGCCGAAACCAATGGTAAAGTGATCGCTTACGCTGAGGAAGAAAAGACCGGAGGCGGCCAAAAACGCCCCGAGCCAGGTGCCGAGGCTGGGGCGCTGTCCCCAGCAAAGGCCGATCAGAGGGACGATGACGACATAGAGTCCGGTGATAAACCCGGCGTTCCCCGCCGTCGTATATACCATTCCCACCTGCTGCAGCGAGGCGCCCAGAAAAAGAGCGGCCCCTGCCAGTGCGCCACCCAGCACCAGGGTGCGCGTGCCCCCTTTCGGCAGGACGCCGGGCAAACGGTTTCGGCGGCGCTGGCCGATCAGGATCAGCGGGAGTAGAGACAGGCTTCCCAGGGCAAAGCGGACGCCATTAAAGGTGAACGGGCCGACGTACTCCAGACCTTGCCGCTGGGCGACAAATCCGCCTCCCCAGATGGCAGCTATGAGCAACAGTAATAGATCTGATTTTAAGGCTTTTCCCTGCATGAAAGATCCTGTCTGGTTGGTTGACTTTAGCGCCGGACTGGCGAAGGACGTTACTTTTGTGCTATTTCGCCCGGAAAGTCAAGTGACAGGAGTAGTCAGCTGGTTGGTACAGGCAGTCGTGGCAAGCAATCTCTGACTTTCAGTAGGATCAAGCGTCCATCATGTCAGCGCCGGCCCAGTTTCTGGACCACTTCCTGGGCCATTTGCAGGTGATGTTGGAGCAGCGGCAGCGTGGCGACGGTCCAGGCTCTGAGCTCAGGATCCTTTACCTTTTTGAGGGCTTTTTTGAAAAGTGCAATGCTCTTAAGATGGTTTTTTACCATGGTCTGCATATATTTCCTGTCAAACTCAATTCCGTCGAGTTTCGACAATCTGGCAATCATCAGGAGATGTTTCCGCTCCAGTTGAACCGGTAATACCAGATTTCTTTGCGCCGCAATAGCGTTCAGTTCCTGGCTCGCTTGGGAATGTTCCAGTACCATACGGTCGCCGAAGCTTTTCACTTCCTGCAGGTTTCCGTTATCCTGCGCTACCCGTCCCAGTTTGATCTCCATCATGCCGACGCTGGCTGCATCCTTGATGAATAATTTGCCTGCCGGCGAAAGAGTGCCCTCTAACGCATAGCCGGACTGCACGATACTGGTCATCAGCCAAAGACAAAAGAGAGTCACTACTGCCAATTCCTTTTTCATACAGCCTCCTATTGGATACGAAAAGGAAACGATTGATCATTCAAGAGTGTAGCTGATTTATCTCGGAAAGTGAACTAGCACTAAGGCTCCTGAGAACAGCCCCCTTCAGGTGACGTGCCCGCCCTGCCATTATTCAGCACCTTGCGCTCAGCAGCGTTCCCACGCATCGATCCCCCTCCCCTCTTCACAAAGGGGACTAACAACAGCGTCCGCAACTCCTCTCCCGGAAAAATCACCGGGCGCCTTTGACTTCACATAGGGTTGGGGGGTACAATAAGGTATTGGAAATACAAGGCATCTTTAGAAAACGCTAAGAGGAGCCGGCAATCGCTTCCCGACGAACCATCAATCGGCGCGGCTTGCAAAAGGAGTTAATTGCATGACTGACAAAAGCAACAGTACACCAAAGGTCCACCAGAGCGAGCTTGCCAACGGAATCCGCGTCATCACCCAGCCTACCCCGGGCCTGCAGGGAGCCGCTATTGCCATACATGTTCTGAGTGGCTCCCGCGATGAAGACCCGCGTATCGGCGGAGCTTCGCACTTCATCGAGCACCTGCTTTTCAAGGGAACCGAAAAGCGCACCTCTTACCAGATCACCAATGAGCTCGACGCCATCGGTGCTTCGCCCAACGCCTGCACCAGCCAGGAAGGGGTAACCTACTACCTTAAGTCTCTCAACAGCGACCTGCCCCAGGCCTTCGACGTACTGAGCGACATGTTCCTCAATAGCTCCTTTCCGGAAAAGGAGATCGACATGGAACGCGGCGTGGTACTGGAAGAGATCAAGCGCGCCGAGGATAACCCGGACCGCTTTCTGCATAATCGCTTCGCCGCCGGTTTTTGGGAAGATCACCCGCTAGGGCGGCCGGTTTTAGGAACGCCCGAGGTCATCAGCTCCATCACCCGGGAACAACTGATGCAGCACATGCGGCAGCGCTATATACCGAAGTCCACGGTTGTCGCCGCGGCGGGCAATATCGAGCATAAAGCCATCGTTGCCCTGGTTGAAAGTTACCTGGGCGGCACCCAGGCGCGCGAACCGGCGCCCCCGGCCCCGGCAACGGTCCCCGGCAGGTACGGGTTGGCGACTGCCCGACACAACCTGCGCGAGATGCAGCAGGTGCAGTTCTATCTCGGTTACCCGTCACTACTTCCGACCGATCCGCGATACTGGTCCATGCAGGTGCTCAGGTTGGTTCTGGGCGGCGGCATGAGTTCGCGGCTTTTCCGGGAGGTGCGCGAGGAGCGCGGCCTCGCCTACTCGGTAGGAGCCTATATGCTCGAGTATCGCGACCGTCCCGGTTTCGTTGTCGTGGCAGGTTGCAACAGCAGTCGGGCGCAGGAGGCTATCGAGGTATGCCATCATGAGGTAGTGAAATTATCCCGCGAAAAGCTCACCGGCCAGACCCTAGGCGACGCCAAGCGTCAGGCACGGGGAAAACTGCTGCTGAGCCTGGACGACCCTTCCGACTGGCTGATTCCCATGGCCCGAGAGGTCGGATATTTCGGCCGGGGGCGCTGCATCGCAGAGGACCTGGCACAGTTGGAGGCGGTAACGCCCGAATCCATCATAGCCATCGCGGAGGAGCTCTTTACCGGCACCCAGCCGCGTCTGGAGTCTATCGGACCTGAACTGGAACTGACTCTTCCTTCCAGTAATTAACGTCTCCGTAACGCTTCACGTTTTTAGAGTTTCACCTCTGGTTCTCCTGGAAAGGGAGGGCCAGAGGTGGAACGATGAACTTTCCCAGCCTTGACTTCCCCCATCTTGACATCCCCACACTGTTTCCCATCACGAAAGCTTTGACTCTGTGCCTGAATTAGCGTACACCTACTGACACTAAAGGTTAATTTAACTATGCTTGTCCAGGGACTTGGAGGCTTTTATGAAGAAGAAACTGTTGGCTATATTCTTACCGGTAATCATTGCCATTGCTGGCTCCCTTGCAGTCTGGGCCAGTGAGCCAAGCGCCACCCAGCCCGCATGTGACAAGTGCGCTAAGTCCGGCAAAAGTGCGGCCGCCGCCGAGAAAAGCGCGCAGGATGTCGGGGCGGCATCCGGATGCGATAAATGCGCTAAGATGGCGGGAAAACCGTGCGGCGACATGGGGTGTGACAAGCATGCTATGGCTGGGAAAGCGGATCAGGGTTGTGACAAATGTCCAAAAATGAAGGGTGCCGAGGCAAAGCCGTGCGGAGCTGAAGGTTGTGCCAAGCATGCGAAGGATGCCGCCGCTGGTTGCGATAAATGCCCGAAAATGAAGGGTGCCGAGGCAAAGCCTTGCGGCGAGAAGGGGTGCGACAAAAGCGCCAAACTGCAGGCGGTCGAGAAAAAGCCGTGCTGCGACAAGGATAAAAAAGAGTAGGTCCCCATCCCCACCCCTACCCTCCCCTTGAAGGGGAGGGAGTTTCTCCTGGAATCAGGCTAGCGGCCATTTGGTCGTGTGCGGATCGAAGTGAGGCTCTGCCCCGGGCGCCGCAGCATCTCTCAGGATCGCCCTCACGGGCGCTCCGTCTCCGCCTTTTACCTTGAGCGGCAGACAGATCAGCTCATACTCTCCCGGTTCCACCTGCGCCAGGTTCAAACCCTCAAGAATCAGGACCCCGTTATCGAGCAAGGTACGGTGCACCTCGCCATCTCCCGTGACACTCTCCACAGAAAGATAGTCAACACCGACCAGTTTAATGCCCGCCTCCAGCAGATATCCGGCACCTTCCACCGACAGGGCCGAAAAATCCTGGCAGAACTCCCGCTGCTTCCAGAGCTCGGAGTTGTTCGTCTTCAGGAGCAGTCGTTCGACACCCCTAATCGGCAAACGTTCCAAATCCTTGCGCCCAATCTCCGCCACCCCGAGTATTTCTACCACCAGTGCCTTCCCGATCAGAAGTTCGAGGGGAATCTCGTCCACGGAGATCCCGGAATCATTAAAGTGCAGAGGTGGGTCAATGTGCGTGCCGGCATGGGAGCAAATAGTCAGGCGGGAGACGTTGGCAGAGTCGCCGTCGGCGATTCTGGTCCAGGGAGCGATTACAACCGGGAAGTCCCCCGGGTAAACCGGGAGTTCGGCAGAAAGCGGCAGGGTAATGTCATAGATTCGCATGGGGGCTCCCACCTTGCTCTAATTGTCAGTCACCGGTTCAGTATAGCGCAGTTTGCAGCGCGAAGGGTAGAGACGCATTGCATGCGTCTTAGCACTGCGTCCGTCAAGGAACCTAGGCAAAAAGAGTAAAGGCCGAGAAGCAGTCAATGCGTCTCAGCCTTTACTTAAAAGACGGATAAATTGGGCACCCGCAAGGGGTACACACTGCGGCACGAAAACGCTTACTTCTCTGGTTGCTTCTCTTTTGCCGCCTTCTCTTCTGCCGCCTTCTCTTCTGCTGCCTTCTCTTCTGCTGCCTCTTCCTGTGCCGTATCAATCTCGCCTATGAGCTGATCCATTCCCGCTTCATCAAAGGCGTAACGCTCCCCGCAGAACTCACAGGTAACTTCGGCTCCCTGCTGCTCCTGCCGCAGTGAGACGAGTTCCTTTTTCCCCATGGAAATAAGCACGCGCTCGATCCGCTCCCTGCTGCAGCTGCAGGAAAAGGCGAGTTCCCTCTTTTCCAGAATGTCGAAAGGAATTTCGGCGAAAAGAAGCTCCAGGATTTCCTCCGGGCTCTTGCCACCCCGCAGCATTTCGCTCAGGGGGGGGAGCTTTTCGATGCGTTCCATCAGCTTTTCCACCACTTCAGGATCGACCGGCGGCACCGCCTGGATCAGGAAGCCGCCTGCGGCCGAGACCACGCCGTCGGTTTCTACGAATTCGGCAAGCCCCACCGCCGAGGGGATCTGCTCCGACTCGACCAGGTAAAGCGCCACGTCCTGAGCTATTTCGCTGGTGTAAAGCTGTACCATGCCGCGGTAGGGCTCCTTGAGTCCCAGATCCTTGGCGACGGTCAGGAAACCGGCCCGCCCCAGGGCTCCGGGCACGTCCAGCCCGCCGTCGGCCCGCAACATCTGCACCTTGGGGTCGCCCACGTAGCCGCGCACGCTCCCGTCTGCGTCCGCCTCGACGATGATCTTTTTCAGCGGGCCGCTTCCCTCAAAGCGCAGGGCGGTCCTCTGACCCTTCTTCAGCAAGGCACCCAGCAGGGTCCCGGCCGTCAGGGCCCGTCCCAAAGCGGCCGAGGCCGTCGGAAGTGTGCCATGCCGCTTGCAGACATCTTCTACCAGGCCGGTCGTGACACAGGCAAGCCCTCTGACATTGCCCGATTTGGCAAGGATACGTACCAAATAATCCTTCATAAAACTACCCCCACCCTGCCAACGATTTCCCCATCTCTGAGGTTCAATTCTTTCAGTGTAATAAGGTCCCAGGCATTGAGTCCCTTGATCCGGCGCGAGAAGATCTCAGCGAGTCTTGGCACCCGGGTCAGGTCGCAGGTGATCAGGTCCCCGCTGTAGCTTAGCGAAGGAATGCGCTGCACGATCTTCTTGGTGAGCCAGTCGAGATCGATCGGACCCACCTTTTCCAGTTTTAATTGCACGGTCTTCCTGGCCGAGCTGAATTCTATCCCGTGAATGGTGAAGGTCGCGGAAAAAGGAATGGCCGGCAGGAGCCGTTTCTTCATCTTGACGGCGATCTCACCGTAGCCGTCAAAGAGGGCGATAGTGAACTCAACAATCTCGTCGTCCAGCACGCGATTCAGGAATTCGCGCTGCAAATAGCCCTGTGAAATATGGAAAGCCCTCTTGGTCAGCAGGTCCCTGAGGCTCTGCTCCTTCACCAGTTCGACCAGAGAGGGGTCCGTTATTCTCTCTTTTATTCTTTCGAATATTCCCAAATTTTGCTCCACTGAGCCGAGTAGCGCAACAAGCCATCATCGTTCCCACGCTCTCGCGTGGGAATGCATCAAGAGACGCTCACGCGTCCAGGACGGATCGGTCGGATCGGACGGATGTTTCCGATGCCATTCACTACACTAGGCCTGCAACATAATTGAACTCGGAAGCCCCGGCTACGCCCAATCCCTTCCGGTACGCCTCCAGCGCGCGCTCGCGCTCCTCCGGCTGCAGGTGCGAGAGGTCGAGCAGGTAGCAGCCGCAACCAAGCCCGCGCAATTCGTTGCGGTACTGGGTCAAGGCAAAGGGAGTCTGGGCGTTCACCACGGTCAGATGATCCTTCACCTTCACGGTATAAACGTCGCCGCGGTCGGAAACCAGCGGTGCCTCCCCCTTGATCTCCTTGATGGCAATCTTGGAGGTGATGACCGGCACCGGCGCGTACAGCAGAACCCCCCTGACGATCTTCAGGTCGGCAGCCAAAAGCTGCGTCATGTTGTCGCGGTCGTCCTCGATGTAGAGGGTCGCCCGGGTGGCCCCCAATTCCTGCCAGGTGAGGAGAGCCTGGCTGTTCAGCGAGTAGAGCCGGTAATCGGTGCTGAGATCGAGATCGTCGACTCCCTTGAAGAACTGGAAGTGGGACAGGTTGGTCAGCTCGAAGCGCTTGAAACCGGCGCGCAGTATGCTTTCGACCGCTTCCTTGAAGAAGGGGATGTCGGCTTCAAAGATGATGAAAGGAAGCTGCCAGATGACGTGCTCTTCGTCACCCTTGATCTTGCGGGCAAACTGCGGCAGCTGGTGCATGTTGGCCTTGGAGACCGGGAGAATCACCTGGTCCACGATGTCGCGGTGCAGCTCGTGCCAGTCCTTCACCTGCTCGATCTTGACGGAAAGCTCGTCCTTCCCCTTGAACGCGGGGGACGGCCGCCTGGGCACCAGCCCCGAGATCGCCTCGTCGCGACCCATGCGGCTTTTCTTCTTCAAGGCTCCGACGGAGGCCTCGGCGAGCCAGACGTAGAAGGAGCGCCGGATGTCCTTCAGTTTCGGAGCGGGTATCAGCAGCGCCGGGAAGTCGGGAGCGGACAGGCTTACCAGGCTGAACTGGGTATCACCGCACTTGGAAAACTGTCCCCTCAGCACTCCTTCCATATCCGTGGTGCGGGCCGCTTCCAGGGGACCGAGCGGGAACGAGGTGGTGAGCGGCACGCCGAACACCTCGGCCTCGATGACCAGGAGCTCGTCGAGGTGGGTAATCTTCAGGCTGCAGGGGATGCTGTCCCCCTTGACTCCCTCGAGGCGCTTGATGCAGGCGTTCTCGCTCATGGTGAAGGCGGTCTCCGAGGAAACCTTGAACACGGAGTCGCCCAGCTTGAAGGGAAAAGGCGAGGAGGTGGAGACCAGCGTGTTCTCCTTCACGTTCATGACCTTCTTGTTGACGACGTAGAGGTCCTTGATGGTGAAGGCGCGGCCCGCCATGTCGGTCTTCGGCTGTATCCTGATCCGGTCTCCCACGTAGAGGCGGTCCCTGGTCTCGAAGCTGATGCGGTTCGCCTTTATTTCCCTGACGTCGCCCAGGTAGCGCCCGGTGGCGCCCTTGATGGACGGGGTGGAGATGTCGGTCGGGTTCTGCGAGGCGAGAAACCCCTTGGTCGGCACCCGTCCAAAGGATTGCTTCAAGAGTGCCTTGGCCTCGACCACCGCCTGCTCATAGGTCCCCGGCGCCGCGTCGAGCACCATGCGGTAGGCGCCGATGACGCTCGCCACATATTCGGCGGACTTCATGCGCCCCTCGATCTTCAGGGAGGCGACGCCGGCCTGCATCATTGCAGGGATCATCTCGATGCTGGAGAAATCGTTGGTGGAAAGGTAGTAGCCTTCCTTTCCCTTGTGCTTGTACTGGCGCCGGCAGGGCTGGGCGCAACGCCCGCGGTTCCCGCTGTGGCCGCCGAGGAAGGAGGAAAAGTAGCACTGCCCTGAAATCGAGAAGCAGAGCGCGCCATGGATGAAGCACTCGATCTCGGCCTTGCTGGAGGCGACGATGGAGCTGATCTCGTCCACGTGCAGCTCGCGGGCGAGCACGACGCGCTCGAAACCGAGCTCTTCCAGCTGGCGCACGCCGAGCGAGTTGTGGATGGTCATTTGGGTGGAGGCATGCAGCGGGATGCCGGGAAAAAACTCCCGGGCCAGGCGTGCTACCGCCATATCCTGCAGGATGACCCCGTCGACGCGCATCGCCTCCAGGGAGGCCAGGGTGTCGATGAGGCTCGCGAGCTCGGATTCCTTCACCAGGGTGTTGAGCGTCACGTAGAGCTTTTTCCCTTGGCTGTGCGAGTAAGCGGTCATCCGCTCCATCTGTGAGAGGGTGAAGTTCTTCGCTTTGGCGCGCGCGGAGAAATCTTTCAGGCCGGCATAGACTGCGTCAGCGCCCTTTTCCATGGCGGCGAAGAACGCCTCCAGGGAACCTGCGGGCGAGAGGAGTTCCGGCTTCTTCAGGACAATTACTTTATTGTTTATGGACATGCGCCTAGAGTACCGGAAGGGGGGGAAAGGGTCAAGGGATTGATACATACGAAAGGTTGCTGAGTCAGGGACTGAGCGGTTTCCTTCTTCTGAGAGAAGTTTTTCATTTTAGGCAGGGGTTTGTCTTGCACTGAAAGCTTCTTACTTGGTACGCCAGCGGTTATTGCTATTTCGGCGGCAGTTCCTTTCGCAGTCCAGCTTGTAGCTATGGACGGCTTCTAGGTAACTTTGGCTGGGTAGCCCTTCGACTCGCATCAGGGAGCAGGAGAGCGAGGGTGCGAGGGGGACAGGCACGAATGGCGCTAGTTTAAGCTTTTCTGGTATCTGTTCCGATGAGGGACCTCTTTCATTTCATGTCTTGGTGCAGTCAGAAGCTGAAAAGTTTTGGGCCGCCGCTTGGTGCATCGAGGTTCACT
>Ga0209123_1001087_pt1 | contig 29050 bp, 35 predicted proteins | sample BarGraIncu00431A_FD_184500 | JGI IMG/M metagenome (GOLD analysis project Ga0209123, IMG submission 184500) | Arctic peat soil microbial communities from Barrow, Alaska, USA - Barrow Graham LP Incubations 004-31A (SPAdes) (version 2) | ecosystem: Environmental > Terrestrial > Soil > Wetlands >...
GAAAATCCAAGGCTATCAACGGTTGGAGTTTGATGTGCCTGAAAAGAGATGTGCGTAGCGTTGTTATCAGGCTTAATTAGCTTATTTAACTTGGGATTTTTCGGAAAGAACTTTGAACTCTTAAGTATTCTATGAAGAAATAGAATGCTGAATAAGCGTCTTATTAGTTTCCATTCGCTTAATGTTAAATATTGTAAGAATTTAGCAGTAATCAAAGAGTTTTGCATAAATTGTGTACCACGGTGATTTAAATGATATAAGCTCAAACTTTAAACCCACTGCTCAATTCTATAGATACGATAGTAAACTTACACAGAGGGAGAAGCGCCTCATGCACTTATCTATTGGCGAGCCACCGCCGGGGTGCTTGTCTTGCTTAACAGGTTCGTATTTATATGTGAAGGTTACAAGTATCTCTACAGTGGAACGATATGGCATCCAGTCAATGTCGGACCCGACGGGGTGAAGGTATGAGGCGAGAGATTAGATAGATAGTTATTGGAAAATGGATGATATGAAAACTGGGGGAGCAATTATGGATCAATTAACATCCTGTAAAACGTGCTCAAAAGAAGTGGCACAGTCTGCAACGGTATGCCCCCATTGTGGTGCAAAACTCAAGATGAATTTTATCGAAAAGTTGGTTCTGTTCGTTATTGTTAACTATGTTGCATTATTTTTGTTTGCCGGAATTGTGATGAAATGGTCTAAGTAGTTTCTGGGTTTGGGACATAATTCTATTTTTCTCCCCAATTGTCATGGCAAACCCTGCCGGGTGCAGAAATAATAAGAAGGGTTAAGGTAAAATAAATGATAGTGCGTGAAATGATCGCAGAGGACATTCCTCAACTAGCTGAGTTATATAGACAATTCTGGGATGAAAAGTCTTGTATTGAAACCATGTATAAGAAAAATTTAGTCAATTTCACGAAAATGGTTCGCACATATTGCTAAGTGCTGTTGAAAACAGCTTGCTTATCGGCTCTGCAATGGGTGTTATCTGTGGTGAACTATATGGGGATTGTAGACCGTTTTTGGTTCTGGAGAATATGATAGTTGAAAAAAAATTAGAAATAGAGGTGTCGGAAAAGCACTGATATCTGAGCTTGAAAAAATAGCTGCTGAAAAAACCTGTACTCAAATAATCCTTGTAACAGAAACTAATAGAATTGACGCCTGTAAATTTTATGAATCTATAGGATATGGTCCTGATACTCACAAGGGATACAAAAAGAAACTAAACTGACACAGAACACCCTCCCATCAACTCGTGCTCGATACATAAATCTGGCGAACACCGCCGGGGTCGCGGTCTCGCTAACATGTTCGGTTTTATGTATCTTATTCCTAGTTTCTCTACCATGGGACGATAGTACATATACTCCATGGCGCGCACCCGCCGGGGTGGCTGTCTTTCCTAACCGGTGCGTTTTTATATAAGGGTGACTTCCATGGGCTATGATACATCTAGTTCGGACAGTCCATGGTGGCATCTGACTTTGGAGCGCATAATCAAATCTTTAGCTGGTGGTGGTACTTATGAAAGGTATGGAAATTAGAGAAATGGGAATTGAAGACTATGATTTTGTAATCGACTTGTGGAAAGGTACGGAAGGAATCGGGCTAAGTGAGGCGGACTCAAGAGATAACATAGCAACATTTCTCCAACGAAACCCTGGATTTAGTCTCGTTGCACAAAAGGACAGTGAAATTATTGGAGCAGTTTTATGTGGTCATGATGGACGTAGAGGATACTTTCATCATCTTGCCGTAAGGAAGGACCATAGACTAAAAGGTTTGGGTAAGGAATTAGTACAGAGTTGTTTAAAGAGACTCAATTCGGCTCGAATTGACAAGTGCCATATTTTTGTTTTTCGGGGAAATATGTTAGGTCAGGAGTTCTGGATTGCGAACGGGTGGAAAACAAGACACGATCTTCACATAATGTCTAAGCTTACTTTAGGTTAAACACTCTAGGATGCAAAAAGCTGATAATTGATTATGTCTAATTTTGGATAGCCCGCTATGAAAAGATATCCTAACCCACTCGGCCGTTTTATGGGGCGTGTGGGTTTTCGCGGGGGAAGAGCGAATTTTGTTTGCTGGTTATATGTGAGGGTTGGTAGGTTGTGGTGTGGGGGAAGGTCTTGGGAAACTGGTGGGGATATTAAGTGGGGTCACGGCTCTGGCGTGACCATGACATTCGATTACCTTTAATCATATAAAAGAGGCGAATAGATGGAAAACTTAACACTTCTAAAAGAACATCTACGATTACTCGAAGAACGATTACTCGAACCCGAAGTTCGAAAATCCGAAATCGAACTTAATATTCTACTGGCAGATGATTTTAACGAATTTGGTAGTTCAGGTCGTATGTATAACAAACAACAAGTTATTGATGGACTCATCAGTTCGCTAACATTGCAAATGACAGTAATGGATTTTGAAGTAAAATTGTTGGCACAGGATGTTGCATTGGCAACTTACCGAGTAATCAAGCGCAATAATCAGGGTGAAGCAGAAACCAATTATTCCTTACGTAGCTCTATATGGAAATTGAATCAAGGTAGATGGCAATTAGTATTTCATCAAGGAACACCGTCAATGAAGAAATGATGGTTTTGGAGAAAGGAAAACTCATAGTGTTCCCAGTGTGTTCCGCCATGGAAGACTGAAAAGATACCCTAACTCATTCGGACCGTTTATACCACGTGTGGGTTTTCGCGGGGAAAGAGCGAATTTTGTTTGCTGCTTATATGCGTGGGTGTTAGGTTGTGGCGTGGGGTTGTGCCAAGAACGTGCTCGAAGAGCACGATGCTGTATCTGAGATGGAGGCAGACCCTCCGAAGTCGGTTTATAGGAACAGGCTTCAAGCAGCTGTAAGCTGCTTCTGTCCGAAAGGTTGCGGTGGTGGGCGGCTGGTGGTGAAATTCCTCCGGCCTACTCGCCCAAACTTGCTATTCAGGTCCAGGGGTCAATTTGCCATTTGGGCGATTTTACCTGTATAGATACTGATTTTTTCTTCTAAGTGCTCAAGGTTGGATTCCCATTTTGCTTTTTCCTCCAGTACTTGTAGACGATGTTGTTCCAGCATACACAATCGTTGAAGCATAGTAGAATCGCCTTCATAACGAAGAAACGCGTATTCTCTTATCTCTTTAATAGGCATTCCGGTCTCTTTAAGCCTTTTTATAAAATGAATCCAACTAACATCTGTTTCGGTATAGCGACGTCTACCCGCAGCATCTCGCTTAACACGAATAAGATGTTCTTTTTCATAGTAACGCAATGTATCAATACTTAAATTTACAATTGCCGAAAACTCTCCAATTGAAAAACTCATTTCTAATCTCCTTACAAAACTTTTGCTTGACCTGGAGATAACTCCAGATAGTATGCTCTTATCATACTATAAATTAGGAGATGGAAATAGTGGAAAATAATCGTTTTGAACGAGGTGTACAGAAACTTAAAGAGATTGATGGAATTGGAGGTGAAAATGTAATTGTATCCTTACAAAATGTTGCTCCGGATTTAGGAAAATATATAATTGAATTTGCATTTGGCGATATTTATTGTAGGAAAGGGCTAAATCTGCAAGAAAGAGAGATGGTGACCATAACTAGTTTGCTTACCGCAGGCGGATGTGAACCACAGTTGGAAGTGCATATCAACGGGGCTTTGAATGTTGGTATTACACCTAATAAAGTAGTTGAAACTTTTTTACAGTGTATCCCCTATACCGGGTTTCCAAAAGTGCTTAACGCCATTACTGTTGCAAAGAAAGTTTTTGCCGATCGAAAGATAACACTTGAAAAAGAATAATTTAATGAACCAGGTGATTGCTTGTACAATAGTTCATCCAGTCTATGACAAACCACGCAGGGCGGACTCTTTTTCTTAACAACTACGTATATTTATGTGCGGGTCCATGAAACCCTACATGATTAGTGAAACAAGAACGTAGAGATATAGTCATGGTCGGCCACTGAAGTTATTTGCCAGATCGTTTGGACGGTCTGGCTATTTTTGTTGTATCTTGGACTATATCTGTTATATAAAGAGGATATGAAGGAAAAATGTGGAATCACTAAAGTAAAATAGCTTAGATAACATCGTCCGCTTTAGATGAATATAAAACTACTGCGTTGCTTAACATCGTTATTATAAAAATCAGAATGGGAGGTAGGTAAATATGGACAAAACTAATCTTGCTTTTAAGTGCAATTTTTGTAACGGAGGGAGAACAAAGACAAACTATGGGTATAATGGCGTATGTTCTGATGATGTAATTAAACATAATATCACGAAAGCTAAGTACGATTGGTGCAGCCAACCCAGATGTTCATGCAATCAATATTTTTAAAAAAAAATATCTCGTCAGAAATTGGAGGAAATATATAATAAAGAAGGTTCAGTATGTTATGAGAGTGCAATGCTGAACAAATGGTGCGCATTAGCAGGAGAAAATAATAATGGCCCACGTGCCGGTGAAGTAAGAACAATCAAAAATTCGGATTTTGGGAGTCTTGCATTGCTGTCGCTAGTTACGCCAATGGATGAAGAAAAGAATAGACGTATCTTTGCTCTTTTTATTATTGACGATTATTTTGAAGGCGGTTTTACTGAAGACGGATACGAGCAAGCGGGATACGTTGCATGTAACTCGGATTATAAACTCAATTTCACAAGAGCTGAAACAAATGACTTGAGGTTTTGGGATTATTATAGCAATGAAAATGCAACAGACTGTCGTTGGGGGAGTGGACTGTTCCGCTATCTTTCTGATGAGCGAGCAGCCCAGATTTTGAAACAAGCTGTAAAGGTGAAAAGAGGTACAGAAGATGAGGCGTTAGCACTAAATATTTTAGAATATTTCTGTAAAGCTCATAGAATAAACATGGATATGATTCCAGAGCCGTCAGGAAGTAAAATAAAGTAGTGCAAGACTAACTGATTGAGTGGATTGAATAACCCTTTCCAGTTCATATAAAATCGTTTATCATCTTTATCTCCGCTAAGACCCGTCGGATGGCTATCTGCCTAAACTAGTGCGATTTTATATGTGTAGGTTAGTGGTGTCTCTACCATGGGACGATAGTACATACACTCCATGGCGCAAACCCCCGCTGGGGCAGCGCTTTAGCCTCTACCATGGTCAAGCCATTGATTTTACTGGTATTTTTACTGATCCCAAAAGTGTATCAAATTCGGAGTTACTTAACCTTTTTGTCCAACCTTTCTTTCTGCTAAAATCAGAAGGGAAGAGAGGTCGAAATGAGAATAAACTACTTTACAAAATTAGTAAGATACATGAAAAATGTATACCACATCGATCGTGGGTTGAATAAACTGTCTGACGGAAGAGTTAACCCAACTTACAGCACAGGTCAAGTTATAATGCCTGTGCTTTTTGGTTTTTTGCTTCGGATAAAAAGCTTTAATGAACTAAGTTTGATGATCAAGAATCATGAGTTTCGTCAACTATTTCCCCGAGGAACAAAGCTGCCGCAGATTGATGCCATCAGAGATACACTTAAAGTAATTGATATCGACGGACTAAAACAAATCAATCAAAGCATAGTTAAAACGGCAGTTGGTAATAAGACATTTAAAAACAGAACCATTGACGGATATATGGTGGCCGCTATCGATGGAACAAAATTTTTTGGGAGCAATAGGAAAAGCTGTTCGGAATGCTTGAAAAATGCCAAGGGTAAAACGACTCATTTTTTCCATAGCGGCGCTGTCATGTCAACGATAGGGATGGGTCCCAAGTTGGTTATTGGCTTTGAGATGTACAAGCCCGGGCAAGATGCTGTTGCAAAGGATGAAGGGGAGTTAAATGTCGCGAAAAGATTGATTTCAAGCGTCGTGAAGAGTTATGGAAAATTTATTGATGTTGTAGTTTATGATGCTCTGGCCTGTAATTCCGTATGGATAAACCAATGCAAAAGTCTGGGCATTGATGCAATTGTCCGGGCAAAAAACAATAACAATAATAGTTTGCGGTTAGCAAAAAGAGAGACAAATAAGTCGGAGGCAGTAGATGTTTGGGAAGATGAAAAAGGATTTGAGAAAGTTGAAGTTTACGAGTCATTATTTTCAATGGACAACGTGGAGCAACCGTTACGTTTTGTAAAATTTGCAATTAAACATAAGGACAAGAAGCGCACACAGATTATGATTGTAACGACTTGTATGGACATGGCGCTTAAGACGTTGTTTGAAATAATCAGAGCACGTTGGGATATTGAGAACTCAATTTTTAATAACTTGAAACGAGAATGTGGTCTAGATCATTGCTTTGTGCATGGAGGTAAGGCAGTAGAAGCTGTACTATATTTGATCTTTATCGCATCGAATATTATGCAATTATTTTTAGTCAGGCGACTGAGAAACCGTTTTACAACTCAACGAGAAATGGTAAGGCTTCTTTTGAAAGGACTAATGGGCAACCGGAGTATTGCGTGCAATCCGAGAGATTAGGCGAGAAGTGGCGGCCACGCGGCCGCCGTTCTTTTTTTGGCTCCACCTAAACTTGCGGCGGATCGTAGAGGTCGTTGGTCGTGGTACCAACAACCTTAATATCTCGCTTTCCGATCAGCGCACCGCTGGACGTAAGGAATATATTCTTCTGAATAATCGTGTCCATAACGGCCTCGGCCTCAGCCTGATTCAGGTTTTCCCTCGGATCGGGGATGGTGATGGAAAACGTTTTGCCGCCGGCAGTTGTAAAAGTTAACCTTACCACCTTATTCGTTGTGACGGCCATAGTACCACCTCATTTTCAGCAAATTTTTCGGACGGTTACTCATCGAGCAGCTCTAAATTTTTCCTCAGGAGCACGCTCATTACTGGATGCTGTCCCAGACTGAATAAAGCTGCCGCTACATCATAAACATCCTGTTCCGTGGCGTCAGCCTTCACATCATTCAGGCTTTTCTGCCTGATCTCCGGTCCTCCAGCAGAAGTGGTCCCGGTCTGGTATTTTACAATCAGCGTCGAATTTAGAGACGTCGTACTTACTGCCATAGTCCTCACATCCTTTTCTTCGTATTGACAGGCCGCGTTGAACGCAGCCTGTCCGTTCATTTTATGAGCCTGCTTGTCCAGAGGTGATGTCGAGAGCATGACCAAATTGGAATTACAGCAGGCTGTCAGGGACAGAGAACAGGCCATTCAGGAGAAAAAAGACCTCCAAAAAGACCTGAACCTGAAAAGCAGTGAAATCGCCCAATTAACCACTCAGGCCAAAAGCCTAGAGAAACAGGTGAAAGACTACAAGTCGAAATACTCGGCCGAGCAGGAAAAAGTGACGTTAAAGCAAAGGGAGCTGGAGGCGGCCAAAGAAGAGAGCCCGTCAGCCGGGAAAATTGCCGAACTGGAAAAGAAACTCAAAACCGCGGAAACCAAATCCTCCTTCATGACGGCCGACGCACAATTCACCATTCACCGCGATAACATGATCAAAGCATATGATGAGCTGCTCAAAATGCTCACCGTATTAGACAGAGCAGATCCGGAGATGAAGGAAAAATACAGGGAGACGGCGAGTAAGATTGTTGAAAATATGGCGAAGACGCTGAAAGTATGGCCCCCCGTTATCAAGACAAATTTATCCAAATAAGATCAATTCCGAGAGGGGTTAAATCCAGCGGCCACCTGGTAGTAATCCTCCCTACAGAATAGAAGAGATCATTGTAGTTTTAGGTGATACGATAGTGTTCTAGTATAAATGATTTCAAGGTTAGTATATAATATGATACAAAAGGGAGTGGTTCTGATGGCTTTGGAGCAATCAAAGGTCCAGGTGAATATTCCAGACGATTTTGTGCCAATTGTTAATAGCTTGGGGGTCGGGACATCGTTGGATGACAGGGTCAGGCTGTCTCTCGCTATCGGGCTTTTTGCAAGCAAGGCCGTCTCGTTAGCCCAAGCAGCGCAGCTTTCAGGACGGTCACTGTTGGATTTTATGGAGATTTTGAGAAGCCGAGGATTGCATTGGGGCGAGTATACGGAAGAGCAGCAATCCCAGGATGATGAGTCACTAAGGAAACTACTCGATGAAAAGGGAGGCGTAAAATGATTAGGGTCGTTTGCAATTCCAGCCCAATCATTGGTCTTTCCAAGATCGGAAAGCTGGACCTGTTATGGACTTTATTTGATGAGGTTATGATTCCAGAAGCTGTTTTTGAGGAAATTGTCCCCAAAAGAACGGAGAAGATTGATAAAGTCAGACCATATCTTGATGATTTGGTACAAAGTGGCTACAGAATATCAAAAAAACTGTATGACGGTACGTTGGAGAGAGCATGCGAATGAGAATTCTACTTGCTCTTTTCTTTTACAAAAACAATAAATAAACCCAGAAACAACTGACTAAAAACAGGTAAATAGCCTGCAAAGAAGGAATTTCAGCAAATATAGGGAATTGGGTTTTTATATCTTGGAAATTTCCGTTGCTGAAAAAGATGACAACAGATTGATAAAGAGGAAAGCGGGTCACGTAGTTTGAATGACTATAAATCCAACCTTAGAGGAATTATAGTAGGCATTATAGTCTCAATGATTAGTTAGCGTAGTCATCATCGTTTTTCAAGGCATCGGTTTAACAAACTGGTGCCTTTCTAAATGAATTATCAGGTGGTGCTGATGGAGGGGAAGGGTATGGTTATGGGAAAACTATCCATGAGCTTTAATGCCAATTTTTTTACTATCACTGAAGAAAAGAAACTATCATCAATAAAGCTGATCTTAAATTTGATAATATTATAAAAATGACCAAAAGTAGACTAGGTACGACTCTTAATATGGCCTTGACAGGGATGACAGAATCTGAAATTATATGGTGCGTGGGTATTCTCATCGCTTCCTATATTGCCGCAATGCAAATTTATAAGCGTAAGCAAGCGTAAGACGTAAGAACCTTACGCTTTTTTTCGTTTGATGATATAGTCTAGTTATTATAGAACGGATAGATTTTTCAGAAAGGTAAGCAAAACGGGTTAGTGCAAATGGATAACTGGCTGATTTTAAGTAAGCTCATCATTTTAGCCTATTTTATTTTGGTTTACGCAGGTAACGAAATGCGTGATAATACCGCGATCGTCCTAATGATGCTTATCTATGTCGCTGTTAATACGGGCTTGTACATTGTTAAAAAGGATAGATTGAAAACTGGCTTGCTAGTGCTTTCTATTCTAGTAATAACCGTGTGCTTCGTGTATCTAAATGTCCTATTTATATTGCTACTCCCTGTAACTATTTACGAGTTAGCGTTCATGTATACAGCTAAATTATGGTTGCCACCAATGATAGCCACAATACCGTTATTCCTGTTGGATAAAGAGAGGCTGTCAATTTACCTTTTAGTAAGTAGTTTCAGCTACATAGTCTATCTGATGGGCCGTGAATCCTATCAGCGCATTCAAAGGCTTGTCAAAGTAAACGATGCTTTAAGAGAAAAGGTCTATATGTTAGCCAATCAAGTAAATGTAGACCTTGATTACGAACGCCAACTTAATTATTCAGTGCAGTTGGAGGAACGAAATAGTATCGCCCAAGAAATACATGATCGAGTAGGGCATGCTATTGCTGGCAGTCTAATTCAACTGGAAGCCGCTGGGCTGCTTATAGAAAGAGATCAGAGAAAGACGCAGGAGATTATTCAAAACGTCATAGGCGTTTTAAGAGAGGGTATGGAAAATGTCCGTGCCACTTTGAGAAACATTAAACCGGCGGGTGAACAGTTAGGTATTAACAGGGTAAAGTTGTTACTTGACGAATTTACAGTGAATAACCATCTGAAGACATCCTTGGTTTATTCGGGGAATTTGGAGCGTATATCCCCTATCCAGTGGAAAGTCATCGCGGATAATCTTGGAGAGGCTTTGACCAACTCCCTGAAATATTCCAGCGCCACGGCAATTTCTCTAAAAATTGAGGTTTTAAATAAGTTAGTTAAAGCAGAGGTAAGCGATAACGGGCGTGGGGCATACTTCTTCAAGAAGGGCTTAGGAATCAACGGGATGGAGGAAAGAAGTGGAAGAATCGGCGGTAAGGTTGTAATTGATGGGTCTAAGGGCTTTTCAGTTATTACTCTTTTGCCTTTGGAGGATATGCTTAATGCAGATTAAACTATTAATCGCGGACGACGATGCACTCATTAGAGAAGGTTTGAACATAATCTTGGGCCTTGATCCAGATTTTGAGATTGTGGCCTGCGTGAAAAACGGACTAGAAGCCGTGGAATTCTGTACACTATATTCTGTCGACGTAGCTCTCCTAGATGTGAGAATGCCTGTAATGGATGGGGTTCAGGCCACTCGAGAAATTTGTGCTAAAACTCAGACGAAACCGTTAATTTTGACAACGTTTGATGACGAGAAATTTATTACAGAGGCTATACAATATGGAGCTAAGGGGTACCTCCTCAAAGATACACCTCCAGATAAAATCAAGGCTGCAATTCGTATGGTTCATGGCGGAAACACGGTAATGCAGGATGCCGTTCTGAGTAAATTGATCGAAGGACTTGGCACAAAGAAAAGGAGTACCATCGACAAATCCTTGTTCTCTGAAAGGGAACTAGGGATTATGGAACTGATCTCTAAAGGGCTCTCCAATAGGGAGATAGCAAAACAACTGTATATCACGGAGGGTACGGTTAAAAACTATATAACCTCTATTCTCAATAAAACAGGTCTTGAACATCGGACGCAGGTGGCAATTTTCTATATCAACGGTGGGGGAATATAGAAGCAACTCAGAGATGACTTTCGTCATATAAAAGTGGTGACCTTAGGTACTAAAATAAGGTCACCACTTTTTGTATACTAATCTCACTAGGGAATGCTAAAGCAGGAGTGTGATTTCGATGAAGATAGTCAAAATCTTAGATCTTACGAAAAAGTTCGGCGACAATGTGGCAGTGGACAACATTAGTCTTGAAATAGAAGAAGGGGAGATCTACGGACTTTTGGGCCCAAATGGTGCGGGTAAAAGCACTATTATAAATATTATTTGCGGCTTGATATCCAAAGACCGAGGTAGGGTGGAAATCCTAGGTAGGGATAGCCAAAAAGATCCAAACTTTGTCAAGCAAAATATCGGAATCGTGCCTCAGGATATTGCCATTTATGAAGACCTCACAGCTTACGAAAACATCAAGTTTTTCGCGGGGCTTTATGGGCTGCGTGGAAGTCTTTTAAAGGGACGGGTAGAGGAAACGTTGCAATTTGTGGGGTTGACAGATAAGGCGAAAAGCCGTCCTAGCGATTTTTCCGGGGGCATGAAACGGCGCTTAAATATCGCCTGTGCCATTGCCCACAGACCCAAGTTGATCATAATGGATGAACCGACTGTGGGAATTGATCCTCAGTCCAGAAATCATATCCTTCAGTCGGTCCGAAAGCTGAACGAGATGGGGTGTACCATCATTTATACGAGTCATTATATGGAGGAGGTAGAGGAGATTAGCTCAAGGGTCGGGATTATTGATCATGGGAGGGTCATTGCGGAGGGGACGAACGACGAGTTAAAGGCTATTGTGACGAATACAAACAGTGTCTGGATTACAGTAGATTCCGCGAATCGGATAAATATGGACCAATTGAAAGCAATTAAGGGAGTAACAAATGTTGAGGTCGATGAAAACCTAATCAAGGTTTATAGCTCTGCAGATATCAATAATCTCGATAAACTAATTCTCTATTTTACAGAAAATCTTGTTTCTATCAAAAATATTGAAAGCAAGACGCCAACCTTGGAGAGCGTTTTCCTCACACTTACGGGTAGAAAATTAAGGGATTAGACCAGGAGGTGAAAGAAATGACGATTATCCGAGTGCTTAGCAAAGAAATAAAACAGAACCTCCGTAATGTTAGGGCAATGACCTTCTTGGTCTTGTTTCCAATCATCTTGATTTTGGTATTGGGAACAGCACTTTCAGGGGTGTTCGATCAATCCACGGAGTTTAAGGATATTAACATTATCTACTCTAGCCACAGCGACGGATCCTTACCCCAGGCTTTTAAGGGCTTTATTACGAAGGGTGGGGAGATGGGTTTTACCTTTACAGAAGCGCAGAGTGTGCAAGAGGCCGAGGATCAGGTTAGAAATGGAAGCTTTGCCTGTTTTATTAATGTGGGTGAAAATGGGCTGGAGATCTATGAAAATGACAAGAATGCGTTCAAAGCCAACCTTGTCGAAGGCGTATTGGATACTTTTATCCAACGCTATAAAGCCCTATCTCAAATAGCCCTGGTGAACCCGGTAGTGGCGAATAGAATGATCGTGGATCAAAGCAATCCTAGTTTTGTTAAACTTTCGACTCTAGGAGAGCCGAGGCAAGCTAAAGCTATGGATTATTATGCGATTACTATGTTGACACTGATCATCTTATACTCGTCTATGACCGGCGCACATGCCATTAAAGACGAGAAGGCAGCAAAGACGATGAACAGACTGTTATGTGCTCCTGTGAAGAAATATGAAATATTAACGGGCAAAATACTAGGGGCCATCGTCATCACCTCTTTGCAAGTTCTGGTCGTAATTTTGTTTAGCAAATTCTTACTAAAGACCTATTGGGGTAATCATCTGGGGGTTATTTCCCTATTGTTGGCTTCGGAGGTTGTAATGGCGGTAAGCTTAGGAATCGGTGTGGCCTTTATTGTCAGAAACGAGAGGGGACTACTAAATATCCTGATCCCCTTAATGGCCTTCTTTGGCGGAAGCTATATACCTCTTGACGGCTTCGGCAAAACCATGTTGCTCGTCTCCAAATTTTCCCCGGTGAGATGGGTCAACGAGGCTATCTTTGCGGTGATTTACAGTAATGACTATAGTACGGTGTTCCAGGCAATCCTTATCAATCTGTGCCTTGCGGCCATCTTTGTGGTCATTGCGTCCTTCTCTTTCAAAAGGGAGGCGATTTAGTTGAGAAACGCTTGGTTACTGACCCTTAATACGCTCAAGGTTCTTTTACGTAAGAGGGGAAACATCATAGTGATTTTTCTTCTCCCAATCATAGGCATGCTTGTTTCTATCGTAGCTTACGGCAATATTGGCTCAACATCTGTCAGCGTTGGTGTCATTGATAACGATCAAAGTGTCCTAGCGGGAGATTTCATTCAATCAATCAGTCAGCAGCAAAGTCTAAAAGTAATTGCTTTGACTGAAAAAGAAAAGCAAAGTCAAATTAGCACGGGTAAGGTTGATAGTGCCTTGGTTATTCCCAGGGGTTTCGCCGATGGGATATATCACGATAAACTTAGGTCAGTAGAGATCTTCTCCATTAAGGGAGCGGCAGCGACAGCTTGGATACAAAGTTATTCCAATATCTATTTGAGGAATTTGCAGGATATTGCTGAAGCATCCGGAGGAGATATCAAAACCTTCAATACGATCTATAACAATTTAAGACAAGACAAATTGGCCTTGCAAGTAAAGAAAGTTCAGGACCAGTCACAAAGTAAAGGGATGACGACTCAGATGATCGGCTTTTTAATCATGTTCATGCTTATGGGAGCTGGAAATACAGCGGAGATGATGCTTAGGGAAAAGAAAAATAGAACGTATTATCGGATCTGCTCTGCGCCTGTCAGTGCTAATACTTATATTTTGGGCAATGTACTGGCTAACTTGATACTTGTGACGTTACAAATCGCTCTAGCGCTATTTTTCATGATCAATGTGTTTAAGATTGTACTGTATATACCGGTAGTGGAACTGTTTCTGATTTTGGTGCTGTTTGGACTTGTAGCCATCGGACTAGGGGTCTTGATTGTCGCCTTTTCCAACGATTCTAGACAAGCCAGTACGATGCAGAATTTGCTTATTACACCGACCTGTATGCTAGCCGGATGCTTATGGCCGATTGAGATCATGCCTAAATATCTGCAGCGGGTCGCCGATTTTCTGCCCCAGAAATGGACCATTGAGGCGATTCAGAAGCTCCAGATGGGAGTGAGCTTTGACAAAATTATCATTGACTTATTAATAATAGTTGCCTTTGCTCTAACATTTTTTCTAGTGGCTGCTTATAGGCTCGGGAAAAATGATAGTGTCAAAACGTTCGTCTGATTTTCTCATTTGGTTTAGAAGAGTATTTTCGGAGTGGGTTCGACAAGAATAGGTATTTAAAGAAGCTCAACGATGTCATCAAAATAATCAAAGAAGGAATTACCGCATTAAACCAAGTGCTACCTGCAGGCTTCTATTAAGTTAGTACTTTTTCTCGCTTTTAAACTTATTGCTTGTATAAATTATTTTCATTAATGTAGTCAATTACTGAATCAGGCGTTAGATAACGAATTGACTGACCACTACGTGCTAATTTGCGTATAAGTGATGCACTTACATCATTCAGGACATTCTCGTAAATGATGTGAATCTTATCTTTGTACTTGGTTAATAATGTGCTAGTGAGAATAATGTCTCTGTGCACACTAGCACTCTTGCGCTGAATACAAATTACGTTGAATTGCTCAAGTAATTTATTCGTTCTAGGCCAGTTTGCCATGTCTTGTAAAACATCACTACCACAGATGAAGAAAACTTCACTCCAAGGGTATTTCTTTTGGTAGTAGGTTAAAGTGTCAATAGACGCAGGTTGTAACATTTGAGAGGATTCGTATGTACCACTAATCATGGTAGCATTAGAGTCTAACGCTTTGTTTAACATGTTCAGTCTATCAAAGGAAGGAACAATATTTTCTTTCTTGACATAACTGTTGCCAACCGGTTCAAATATTAATAAATCCAATTTAAATTCTTCAATAGCACGTTCCCCAGTTAGAAGGTGCAGGTAAGTTACTGGATTGAATGTACCCCCATAAATTCCAATTCGCATTTTTGGCCTCGCAAGAGCTTTTGCTAAACCTAAAATTGTTTTCATGTCAGTAGTTACATTTTGAACGTTATTTATAGATATCCATTTAAGAGTGATTAGTTCATTCTCATCAAGTTTCAAATCATTAGGCGTTACACCAGGAATTACTCTTGCGCACCAAATCGAAATAACCTCACTAGTATAACCAGGACTTGGATAGAACGCGCCTAAGTCACTTACATCGTCTAGCATGTCTGCTGAGTAACCAGTTTCTTCTTCGACTTCACGAAATAAAGCCTCTTTATAACTTTCTTTTGGTTCCACAATACCAGCAGGTGCTTCAAGAAATTGACTGTTAGTGCCAGCTCTGAATTGATCTGTAAAGCATACCTTTGTATAATCAGAATTGAATAGGATGCAAGTTACCGCAGACCGTTTGTCAATGCACTCGAAGTTGAAACCATCTGCTGGTCTTGTTACAAGGATGTCTTTTAAAAATTTCATGGTTACCCCGCCTTTATACTTTGTTTGATTTATGCGATTAAGCAGATTTATAAACCGTATAGGCATCCGAAATAGCGTGTGATATTGTCTTGATTTTTTGACATTTAATTCAATTAACTCTTCATTTAATTAACTCTTCATAGCTATATCAATAGGTGTCTATTGCAGAATTATTGACATATGTCTACTTTGCAATCATGTTGATTTAGTAGACGAGTGGCTTCAGGACTGAATGTGTCTAGATTATTAAATATAAAATCTTGCAACCTTGGCATAGGCAGTTATACTGTAGCTTCTGAATATTGATTCAATTATACCACTGTATACCGCACATTCTCCAAGGTAACTAGGCGCAAATCAATCAAATAAAATGCATGAGTTCGGTGAGTTAGTAGCACGTCAACTTCTATGGGAATTACATCTTTCGTGAAACCCCAAGAGGTATTGACCTCATGAGATTGTGAATACGATGGAGACTTTTAACTGATTACATTTTTGCGGTTTTAGTCAAACTTACTTATTTTTCGGTTTTCATGGGAATTTATTCTGTGATACCCGTTTCATCCGGCATCATAGAGGGCCGGGCACGGGTCATATTAAAAATGGAGGATGCTCATATCGAAGAAGGCGATATTTTGATCACCACCTTCACGGACCCCAGTTGGACACCGGTGTTTGTATCCATCAAAGGCCTGGTGACGGAAGAATCTAGCTTGTATATATGCTAGCACCTTAATATAATTAAGCAACATATTAACAAAGGAGTGGTAGCATATGTTAACAAAGTTTAACGAATTAAAGAATAATGGTTTCTGTTTTATTGATAATGGCGATGAATTGGAATCTATTAGAGATTTAGCAGAATTTGAAGATATTGCTATTGATTCATTTGATTCTCGTGATGAGGAAAATGATATTCACATTCGGATTAAGGTGGTGCTCGTTTAATGACTAAAACTCCCAGGATCACTATGACCCTCTCCGTATACGAGCAGATAAGGCTCAACAAAGTTGTTAAGGCTTTAGACCTCGCCAGTCCCGACAACTCTTACGTAGGTTAATCAGTGGAGTCGGAAAACGCATTGACTGGATCGTTTATGACCTGAAGGCAATTGATAAATTATTTTAAGGAGGATATACTTATGAAACCATTTTATGAAGTGAGTAATAAGACAAGAGATCGCGTGTGGGAACTTATTAAAAAATGTATTGAATTGAGATTAAGGAATATAAGTTTTACATACTACGATGTGCCGGTTCTAGGTGAAGTCTCCTTTTACCTTTCCGAGAGTATAAAAGGTTGGGAGCTTACGGTTAAGTCAAAGCTCGGGACTGATGTTCATAATATGGTCGGCAGTATGCCTGATCACCAGTATTCAGAGAAGGGGAGAGATTAACCCCAATGAATCTTGCAGTGTTCAATATCAATGCTCGGGTCGGAAAAGGAAGGCCTCCGGAATCACCGGGGCCTTCCTTTTCCTCCTTTGGGGACTGGAATTTCCCAAATATTGCCGAGGAGCGTCTCAACGAATCGTACAAAAACAAGACTCTGGCCATCTAATCATGTGGGTGTGTCTGTCTAGTGGGGAATTTTAGCTATAATAATTAAGCAATGACCTACAACTATTTTGGTTGTGGGCGTCATTGCGTTCGAAGAGCTTAATGCAGTGAGTACACTGCTTCTCAGTATGCTATTTTGGCAAGGAAATGAAGGAAATGAAGGAAATGAAGGAAATGAAGGGGAGGCGTGGAAATCTTAGAAGGGGATACTTAGGCGTTTCCCAAAAAACCTCAACTTCAGTGACCTTTGGAGTTAAAGTTCGAACTTTTCAAACGATAGATCTTAAAGGCCAAATTGAAATCTTGGAGGTATCATTATGGGTTTATTAAGGAAAGTATTCGGACCAAGCAAAGAAGAAGTATGGAAAAAAGTAAGCGAAGAAATTGAAGCGGAATTTGTAGTTGGAGGATTTTTTCGCGGAGACAAAATAATTGCTAAGGTAAAAGAATGGATAATCACTTTCGATACATATACGGTTTCAGACGAAAATACTTCTACAACTTACACCAGAATGAGAGCACCATACATAAATAAAGACGGTTTTAGATTTAAAATTCATCGCAAAGGAATTTTCAGTAATCTAGGGGAACTTTTGGGGTTGCGGGATATTGAAGTTGGTTTCTCGGAATTTGATGAGGAGTTTATTATCAAGGGGAATGATACTAATAAATTATGTGAACTATTTTCAAATTCCAAAATACGCGAGCTAATTCAACTTCAACAGGATATTTCCTTAGAGGTCAAGGTCGATGAGGGATGGTTTGGAACAGAATTTCCGCAAGGTGTTGATGAACTTTACCTTCAAGTTCATGGGATAATTAAAGATGTGGACAGACTGAAAAGTTTGTATTACTTATTTGCAGAAATATTAAATCATTTATGCGTTATTGACTCAGCTTATGAGGACAACCCAAATGTAATTTTATAGTCGTGCTAACATGCAAAAATAGGGTAAGGTATCACAAAGGGGTGACGTGGTAGCCATAGTCAGCAACACCTCCTCCGAGGTTAGCCTCTTTTAGTCTCACCAGAACCTATGGAGTGATTTTGTGATGGTAAGTTCTCCACGTTCAATGCTTACCACGTTCCAACATCTAATAAACTAACCTAATTGAGGTGTGGTTTTATTAGTTGCTCTGTCAGCCTTCCTAAGGTTAAAGTAAAAATGACAATCTGCCTGGAAACCGCTGTAGCTCTAGTTTGCAACCAATAGTTGCGACTGTTGCAACAATAAGTATCCTTACTAAATTCAAACCAATAGTATTATTAAGTTATGGAAAGAATGAGAAAAGAGAATCCTTTTGGAATTATCAGATCACTGCATGTCATTTTTGATGAGTACTTTTGTTCTGATTACGTTGGGGATCTCGATAATAAAGGATATTCATAAGCAGATCCTTATCGGAGCACTTTTCAGACTCTTCTAATTTCCATTGTATATATGATGAGTTTGAAGATGGATCTGTGAGTACTGATGATGGGTATTGTGGTGGAAGTTGGCTTCGAATGGTGGCTCACTTTAAAGATAATAGACAAGAGAATTTAAAATTGAAATAGCAGGAGGAAAATATGAAAAAGAAGACTATGAAGCGTCTTGGACTAATTGCAATGATGACAGTATTATTGACGGCTGGTGTACTTTTCCTTATCCAACCACCTAAAATCCCACACAAAGTAACGGATGGAATGGATTGTAAAAGTTGTCATGCCACCGGAGTAAATGGGGCACCAGTATCTTCCCATCCCAATAAACCTAATTGCACTAGCTGCCATAAACCGTAGTAAAGGCAAGAGTAGACAAGAAAAAAAGTTAGGCCAGCACGTTAGTCTCCTGAAAAATCAAGCTATCGGTTCCGTTGGTATTTTTATGAGTAAAAGGACTGGATGCTGAGTTGCAGCCAGTCCTTTATGAAATAGTTATTCCGCAGTCCATTACCAATTAGGACTAAGCCGTAAATCGCTCCAATTGATGCCTTGTCAACAGTTGCTTCTTTCGAATTATGGTCAATCATAAGCTTATCTCCTCGTCGTTAAAGGTGTTTGGTACATATAGTCGATGTTGGCGATTTCCGTAGCACTGTGTTCCTCCTGCTTTTCAAATCCACGCACCCGCTTTCCTTTACTAATACTTTAAGGAGTAATCATTATCATGAATAAAGAAAGTCTACTAAGGAATATAGCTCTGACCGGATACAAAATAGGACTAGGTGCCAAGAAACATTTCTTAACTTATTATGTATATCGATTCTTGCCAAAGTATTCAAGCTTCTGTATTTTGGCGATTGGTATTTTTCAACTCACTGCATTCTATAAGATGAACGTTTTAGAGAACGGGCGAGACCTGATTTCGGTAGTGTTAATTATTGGTGGGTTAATATCACTGGTTACAGATGTCGCAAGTAAAGACATTAAACGTTATAACGCGATAGGTCAGGAACTCCTTAAGTCGTTTGACAAATTAAGGTCATTATACAATACCGTAAGATTCATAAACTCTGCTGATATTGACCTAACCCCTTATGAGTTGAAATTTGAGCAAATCGAGGAACAAGCTAAGCAAATTGCCATTTCAGACCAAGCTGTAGGTATTCAAATTCTTAGCTATATTTATTTTTTTAGTACGATGCAGATAGACTGGATCGATGAGCAGTTTAATTTTAAACTCAAGGATAAATTTCCTTATTATCATTTTGAAGCGATTGGTCTTTATGTCATCATAATAATCATAGTAGCAATGTTTGTTAGATCTGTTTTAATGTAATTCAGACATTACTCGGCGGAACGCCTCTGAGCAGTCATTTATTGTTGTTCCGCGTCGGTTCCAGGACCCTTCGCGAAACGACAAGTTTAATGAGTTATCTTATCAGTTGTTTAATGATAAAAAATTCTTCAAAGGGAGGGAAATACTGCGGTTCGCTTGTAAGCAAGCACAGCAGAGCCCTTGGGGTCGTAGTTTAAATCAAGCAGTCTCATAGTGATGCAGGCATCTGAGGAGTCGTGCACGGATTAACGATGTTGAGTATGCCTTATGGAAACCCCCTGTGAAATCATCCCGAAGTTAATTTGCTACCCTTAATATCCGAGCATACTTTTTTCGTTTTAGGTTATCCTATTTGAGGAAATAAATTTAATGCAAGGAGGTTATTTAAAAGGCATGGATAAAAACAATGATCAAGAACACCCTGGAGCAGGGTTAGGACCTGGTAAAGGGACTGGCCCAGGGTTAGGAGAAGGTAAGGGGACTGGACCGAGAAGTAAGGATCAAGAACACCCTGGAGCAGGGTTAGGAGCTGGTAAGGGGACTGGCCCAGGGTTAGGAGAAGGTAAGGGGACTGGACCAAGAAAAGGACAAGGGGAAGCATGAGGTTGTAAGCTATCAAATTCGGAGTTTTTAAACCTTCTATTTCTGCTAAAATCAAGTTGAAAGAGAGGTTGAAATGAGAAAAACTACTTAGCAAAATATGCAAGATACAAAATATGTAAAATAGATGAAGAGTTTTCAACTCATCGAATTAGGTTCAGCACACAAAAACCTCAAAATCTGCTATCTTCAGCGGCTTTTGAGGTTTTTATATAAGAGCACGTAATGATCTGCCTAACACCAATATAGATCGCTGATTACCTAACTAGGATCTTACGACCATAATCAAGCAAGTGACCACCCATACTCATGATTCGTTCGACCTTACAAGATATCTACCCAGTTATAGACAACCTTTCGGCTGCATATAACCGAATTTCTTACACATGCATATATCTACCGACATATGGTTGAGTAAGAACAATTCAACACCCAGTAAAATCTTAGCTCGACCCTTTACGATAAGTTGGAACCATAAGACAATCGCTAGACTGAAATATAGCCTTTCCTCACCACTAAAAGATCTTCCCTCCGACTAGATACAAGCGTTTTACCACCTGAATATAATCTTTGGCTGACCCATATACACCCAGTAGAGAGCATATATAAATCTTGGCTCAACCATTACGTACCCTTATGATCATAGAATGCTCATTTAAACGTTATAATATGCTGGTAAATTAAGGGGCTATTTATTTTGTGGGGGCCTTTTTGTTTACCATGATGATTTAGATGAAGGGATGCTGTTAATGAACCCCCGCTGTTCTTCTAATTGAAGGAAGATTGACATTCAGGCCTAAAGGAGTAATTATTAGAAACAGAGGAACAGAAGGATTTGAAATAGATTATGAAAAAATTAGTCATTGGAATATTGGCACATGTCGATGCGGGCAAGACGACATTATCAGAGAGTCTGCTTTATCTGAGCGGTAAAATTCGCAGATTGGGAAGGGTGGACAATAAGGACGCTTATTTAGATACCTATGAGCTAGAAAGGGCAAGAGGAATCACCATCTTCTCTAAGCAGGCCATGTTTGAAATAGGTGAGACTCAGATTACCTTATTAGATACCCCGGGACACGTAGATTTTTCGGCTGACATGGAAAGAACACTTCAGGTGCTGGATTATGCCATTTTAGTGATAAGCGGTGCGGACGGGGTGCAGGGGCATACCAAAACATTATGGCGGCTTATCCACACGTATCAGATACCGGTTTTTTTATTCGTCAATAAGATGGATCAGAATGGGACGGATAAGGACAAATTAATGAAAGAATTGAAAAAGCAGCTGGATGATGGGTGTATTGAGTTTGGACAAGTTGAGACGGACGATTTCTACGACCAGCTGGCCATGCGTGAAGAAATAATGCTGGAAACCTTTCTGGAAACGGGAGATATTGAAACTCCGCAGATTAGAAGAGCTGTCACGGAGCGTAAAGTTTTTCCGTGCTTCTTTGGTTCCGCCCTAAAATTAGAAGGCGTTGAGCAATTTATGCAGGGCCTTGTGAACTATGCTATGATACCTTCCTACCCCGATGAATTCGGGGCTAAACTATTCAAAATAGCAAGAGACGAGCAGGGGAACCGCCTTACATACCTGAAGCTTACAGGCGGAAGACTCAAGGTAAAAGATGTCTTAACGAATGGCATCTGGAAAGAGAAAGTTAATCAAATTCGTATCTATTCCGGACAGAAATTCGAGGTAGTGAACGAGGTAGAAGCAGGTTCTGTATGCGCAGTAACTGGGCTCGGCCAAACCAGACCGGGAGAAGGTTTAGGGATAGAGGGAGCTTCAGATACACCAGTATTGGAACCCGTACTGTCCTATCAAATTATTCTGCCGAAAGGCTGTGATCCAAGAGTGATGCTTCCCAAGTTACGTCAGATTGAAGAAGAAGAGCCGGAACTTCATATTGTCTGGGATGAGAAGCTGCAGGAAATTCAGGCACGGATTATGGGAGAGGTGCAGATTGAAATTCTGCAGAGCCTTATACAAAGCCGTTTTGGTGTTGAAGTGGCTTTCGATGCAGGAAGGATTGTCTATAAGGAGACGATTGCAAATGTCGTAGAAGGGGTGGGGCACTTTGAGCCCTTGCGGCATTATGCGGAGGTCCACCTGTTACTCTCGCCGGGTGAGCCGGGAAGCGGACTGCAGTTTGGGGCAGAATGCAGTGAGGATAGCTTAAGCAAAAGCTGGCAAAGACTTGTTTTATCTCATCTAGAAGAAAAAGCTCATAAAGGGGTACTAACAGGCTCAGGGATTACAGATATGAAAATTACATTGGTCTCAGGTCGGGCACACAATAAGCATACCGAGGGGGGGGACTTCAGAGAGGCTACCTTCCGTGCAGTGCGTCAAGGTTTAAAGGAAGCTAAGTCCATATTGTTGGAGCCTTTTTATGCCTTTCAACTGGAACTGCCTGAGAAAATGGTCGGAAGAGCTATGTCTGATATTGAGAAAATGCATGGCACATGCGAACTATCCCAAACAAATGGGGAGATGGTGGTTCTTGTGGGGAGCGCCCCTGTTGTCGCCATGAGAAATTATCAGAAAGAGGTAGTCGCCTATACCAAAGGACTTGGCAGGCTGTTTAGCAGCCTGAAAGGGTATGAACCATGCCAAAATGGGGAAGAGGTCATAGAAAGGTTCGGATATGATTCGGAAAGAGACTTGGGAAATCCGACAGGTTCTGTATTTTGTGCCCATGGTACAGGCTTTTTGGTGGATTGGGATGCAGTCAAGGACTACATGCATGTTGAAAGCTATCTTCAGAAAAAAGATGAATCGTCGGGAAAAACAGCCCAAAACCAGGCCTCATACACTGAAGAACGGTGGATCAGTTTAGATGAGATTGACCAAATTATCAATAAAACCTTCTATGCGAACCAAGGGAAGAAGTCTGCCTGGAAAAGTCGTAAAACAGCCATCGAAAGTTATTATGAACCGGTTACCTATGTCAGCAGAGAGAAGGAAATCAAAGAAGAGTATCTCCTTGTGGACGGCTATAATATTATCCATGCATGGCCTGAGCTGAGAGAGCTTGTGGATGACAATATGGAGGGTGCCAGAATGAAATTGCTGGATACTCTAAGTAATTATCAGGGGGTTCGAGAATGTCAGATTATCGTTGTGTTTGATGCTTACCGTGTTCAGGGGCATTTTGAGGAAGTAATCGACTATCATAATATCCATATGATTTATACTAAAGAGGCACAAACGGCGGACCAGTATATTGAAAGATTTGCTCATGATAATCAGAAAAAATATAATATCACAGTTGCAACGTCAGACGGTTTACAACAGCTCATTATCAGGGGGGCAGGATGTGCCTTATTATCCGCCAGAGAACTGAAGGTTGAGATCGACGGGGTTAATGAAAGAATTAAGCAGGAATATCAGAAAACAAAGGGAATAGATCGTAATTACCTGGCAGATGCATTGTCTCCAGCCGCGAAACAGCAGGTGAAAGAAATAGTTAACAAAGTCAAGGATCAGTAAAAAATCATGTCGTATACTCTGCTGTTCACGATAATTAGTTGCTTTTAGTGCCTATTTTAAAACATATCTCCCTAAAAATGAACTTATTAGGTAAGATAGAACTCATAGGTATAAAAGTGAGGGGAGAACTTTGGAAGACGAGTCTATCCGGATGATAAGACGAGCAAAGGTGGGGGATAAGTATGAGGTTGGGTATTTCTCAAACACTACTGTTAGTCCGTCGGGCTTGATGACAACCAAAGCTATTCAAAATGTCGTTAAGAAATATGGTATCGCTTCTGGCTAGTATATCGAAGTCTACGTACCTACGAACCCGCCGACTTTAGTCGTGCGGAGTATCAGTTGCTAATCTACATAAATTAGACACTGCGGCTTGCTTGGCAATCGTAACAAGACCACCAAACTGAAGATTTGTAAATTATGAGTTGCCATTTGCTGTCGTTCCGCATAGGGTCCAGGTACCTCTGTATACCTTGTTACATAAAGCAAACGATTTTGAGCATGGGGTATGTGTTGGGTCTCAGAGGTGTTGAAATATATTGTCTAATTGTAAATTGATAGCAAAGATTGGGGATATTTTTTTGTTGAGTAGACTTAAGAGGACTTTAGGTGGAAGATCACCAAGTAAGGGAATTGCCTATGCTATTTTATCCTATGTACTTTGGGGAATTCTTCCGTTATTTTGGAAAGCTTTGAAGCAGATTGATGCGGGAGAAATACTTGCATCTCGAATATTGTGGTCTTTCATATTTTTATCGCTGATTCTCTTAATCGTTGGAGGCTTAAGAGAACTCAAACATGTTTTTTTAAACACTAAAACCTTATTAGGTGTATTTTTTGGGGCCCTATTAATCTCTACTAATTGGTTTATTTATATCTGGGCGGTTAATAACAATCAGGTTATTGAAACAAGTTTAGGTTATTATATTAATCCATTACTTACAGTTGTGTTAGGTGTGATCGTTTTAAAAGAGCGAATTGATAAGTGGCAAATTGTCTCGTTATTATTAGCGTTATTAGGGGTAATTGTTATAACTGTTCAATATGGAAAGGTCCCTTGGGTGGCCCTGTTACTTGCAATTTCTTTCGGTTTATATGGGTTGGTAAAAAAACTTTCTAGTCTTACCTCTATTATCGGCCTAACGATGGAAACCATGCTTATCGCCCCTGCAGCTTTAGGGTACGTAGTTTATAAACAAGTCGAAGGAACGAGTTCGTTAATTGCTTTGCCTTTGAATGTCGTAATCTTACTCGTTCTTTCGGGAGTAGTCACTGCCATACCCCTTTTGTTGTTTGCACAAGCAGCCAAATGTGTGCCCTTATCAACTATGGGATTTATCCAATATCTATCTCCTAGTATTGGTCTTCTACTGGGTGTTTTCTTGTTTAAAGAAGATTTTACCAGGGTTGATTTTATTAGCTTTGGTCTAATATGGTTGGCGTTAGGGATATACTCTTTTTCGAGGAAGGATTTTATATTTAACGCATATAAGAATAAATCTAACGAAGGAGGTCCCTATGAATAAAATCACTGCATATATAAATCAAAGTAAACTATCTGTATGTGCAGGCATAATTGGACCAATGCTTTTCGTGGGAGTATTCACGATTGAGGGTTGGTTACGTTCTGGTTATTACCCACTAGGAATGTACGTAAGTGCATTGTCACTGGGTACACGGGGTTGGATCCAAATAACTAATTTCATAGTTTTTGGCTTTCTATTGCTCCTCTTCGCGTTAGGTGTTACTGCCGAGTTTCCAAACGGAAAGGCATCAAAGGCTGGGCCCTTGCTTATGGTGATAATTGCCATTGGTTTTTTATTTTCTGGTCCATTTGTTATGGATCCAATGGGCACGCTTCGTGATCAGATGAGCATACATGGTACACTTCATGGTATTTTAGGAGGGCTTGTGTTTTCCCTGATGCCCGTCAGCTGTTTTGTTTTTCTTCGTCGCTTTCGTGAAGACCAGAAGTGGCATCTTCTACAAAGTTGCAAGTTGTACAGCAATACTTCATTGATTGGCTTAGGCTTATTCAACGGGATGAGATACAGGTTAATAAATGAAGCAGGTCACTATGGCCTGCTTTTTCATCTTTTAAATATGGGACAAGAAATCAGATTAAAAAACAATGCCTAGTGAAATAAGAATAAGAATGGCAATAGATACGATGCCGATACCAGCGCAAAAAATCATCTAAACATCCCCCTCTCCATTATATTACATAATATTCCAGAGCGTTTGAAATGGTCAAAGAAATGAGGGGTATGAGCGTGATTGTATTCCAAGGTTTATTATGGAATATTCTTGGATATAAATGTATTTCCGTTTTAAATATTGTAGTATATATATAGGAAATAATAAGTGCGAATAATGGATATGAGTAAGATTCCGAAGGAGTAAGAAATAAAGAAAAAAGGTTTGCATCCCTCTCCGATATTTGACGCTGATTAAGCGTCTTTTGTTTGTATTGATTTGGAGGAATTTAGAAATTTATGAAGAAATAATATGGTAGTTAAGGAAGAATTGTATATGACGACTGAAATCGGGATAAAGGAAAACCCTTGGGTATTAAAAACACCGCCATTGTCATCTGAGTATTTCATATATAAGGACGTGAAAGATGGCAAAGAAATCCTTGCATGCACAGTGACAAAGACGGTCTTGCATTATGACTATCGTTGCATTGAGGACTTACATGAGCTGTTGAAAAACCACGGTTCTTGGATGAAATTGGGTAGTGCGGATGAACAGAAACCCGCTAAAGAAGGGACTGTTGAAGCTTGGGCGAGATCTGAGAATAACCCCGTCGGAGGTCCAAGTCGATTTTGACCAAAAGGTTATTTGTTACTCGAGGGATGCTATCCCGTCCGGTTGACCATCCATTATGGGGCGTACCCCACAATGAACAAGGTAATGGATTTATGAAATACGTACTAATATTAAATATGTAAAGGGGTAATTGAGACTAATGCAATTAACAAAAGGACAGAAAGTAGATGTAACCAAAACCAATCCCGCTGTAACAAAACTAATCCTTGGTATCGGTTGGACTTCTCCTGCGGAGGTAGATGTGGATACGTCTGCTTTCCTCTTAGGGGTAACCGGTAAAGTACGGCAAGATGAAGACTTTATCTTCTATAGTAATCCAACGGACAGTAACAAAGCTGTAATATATAGTGCAAATGGTACTGTTATTGCTGGTCATTCAGACAGACAACAAATTAAAGTAGACTTGAACAAGATTCCGCAAGACGTTGACAGAATCGCCATAACAATCACGATCTATGAAGCAAAAAAGCTCAAGCAAAACTTTGGACAAGTATCTAATCTTTATATTCATCTTGTAGATGAAGTTAAAGGAACTGAATTATTCTTCTTTGATCTTTCGATAGGACTATCCATTGAAAATGCACTTGTAGTAGGTGAATTATATCGCAACAAAGATCAATGGAAGTTCAATGCTACAGGGAGTGGTTTTGATGGGGGACTAGAAGCCTTATGCAGAAATTTTGGAATTGACACATCAGGTACTGAAACTCCAATGCATGTACCAGTTTCACAACCAAAACCTTCTGAACAAAAACCAATCAGCCTTGCGAAAATAGATTTAACAAAGAAAGGGCAAGTCATTAATCTTCAGAAAAAAGATGGTATGCTTGGGGAGATTCTTGTCAATCTCAATTGGTCTCAGCAAAAAGCAGCTAAGAGTGGCTTTTTTAGTAGTGCATCAAAAAACAAAGGTACCGACTTAGATCTAGGCTGTCTGTATGAACTGAAATCATCTGCCAAGGGTGCTGTTCAGGCTCTCGGAAACGCTTTTGGTAGTCTCAAAGTCGCACCTTTTGTATCGCTTGACGGTGACGATCGCTCAGGTTCAGTGACAACTGGAGAAAATCTGCGTATAAATGGCAATCATGTTTCTGATATTAAACGTATTTTAGTCTATGCATTTATTTATGAAGGAGTATCTAATTGGAAAGAAGCAGATGGAGTTGTAACAATTAAGCAAACTGATGGGCCAGATATAATAGTAAATCTAGACGAATATGACAACAGCAAAATAATGTGCGCTATTGCTTTAATCGAAAATGTCGATAACCAAACTTTCAGTATTAAAAGGTTAGTTGAGTTTTTCAAAGGTCATCGTCAAATGGCTGAGGCTTACAATTGGGGTCTAACTTGGAAAACTGGAAGCAAAGGATAAAGACACTATACTCCGGTGATATTGTAAATAGTGTGGCGATCAAAACGCTAGAAATTTCTTAAAGGATTGGCTATAAAAACAGGAGATAGCGACAAGCTAATGCGTTAGAGCAATATGAAGCGTTTAATCAGGAATAACCGCCAAGAACGTTTGATGTTCAATACATAATACTCAACTAATAAGCCTAGCAGTTAACACTGCTAGGCTTATTAGTTGAGTATTATGTATAGCTTTTTGAATTACCAGTCCTCAAGCAAATGTTGCGGCGTTAAGGGATGTTGCAGGATTAGGTCTAAGCCAAATATTAAAAGTAAACATATTGTAGATATCGAGATTCTGGAAACGAGTCGCTAATCGTCTTCCCTTGGTTTCCCAGGGAATATGTGAATGATTCTAAGATTGTATTTTGAATTCATAACAAGAAATATTTACTTGTACCTATTGTCACCACTTTCAGGTTGTCGTATACTTAGTTTAAGTTATGTTTAGTTAAGTTACATTTGATATAGAATGTTTCGAGAGGAAGAAGATGTTAGTTATAGCGTGATTTCAGAAACCTATGGGTGTTTATTGATTGTGATACAAGTAAGGTTTTGGGTCTCAGGAGGGGTATTTTGATAATAATCGGAATTCTTTTCTCGATAGCCTACTATGTTTGGGCAGTGACTGAAATTGGTGTAATATCCAAAGCAGATGATTGAGGGAAAATGGAATACTGCGTATTCACAGCACGTCCAAGACGTCGCTAATTTATACCCCAGTTAGGTCCCGCCTGGGCAAAGTCTATCCAAACCGTCGTAATTCTAATTCTAGTTAAAAGGGGATCACAATATGGAGAATACCAAAAGTATTCAGATGAATAAATATAAGTCAGTTGAAAATGAAGATATTACAATGCGGAAAAGCCATAATTTTATTATTGTTCTTTTAACAGCTGTGCTAGTCGCGGCTATTCTTATTTCACTTACTCTTGGTAGATACTCGATACCGGTAAAACAATTACTAGAGATTTTTTACTGCAAGATAGCAGGACTTACCTATACAGGGCCAGATTACGATATGGTTAACACGATATTATT
>Ga0209123_1001088_pt1 | contig 29023 bp, 24 predicted proteins | sample BarGraIncu00431A_FD_184500 | JGI IMG/M metagenome (GOLD analysis project Ga0209123, IMG submission 184500) | Arctic peat soil microbial communities from Barrow, Alaska, USA - Barrow Graham LP Incubations 004-31A (SPAdes) (version 2) | ecosystem: Environmental > Terrestrial > Soil > Wetlands >...
CTCAATCGGGAATGAGTTGCCATAAGGGCCGCGCACCCCGACGGTGTCGCCGACCTCAAGCTCCCTGAGCGCTTCCGTGACGCGCCCCACGCCCCTGAAGCAGCACTCAATGTAACCTTTTCGGGTGGGCGGGGAGGCGATGCAGAAGGTTGATTCGCCCGATCCGAAAGCGGAATATTCGGCGAACTGACCTGCCCGGAAGCTGAAATTCTCGCGGGTAGCCTCATCCTGGAAAACCAGACGCAGAGTCCGGACATCGGGAGTTTCATCGACGATCGCTTCGATAGTGGCAAGATGTGGCAGGTAGATGTTTTTCGATTCGCACATATTGGGACCTTTTTCAATTTGGGGGGAGGGTCAGGGAGGGGGAAGCTAACTTTTCCCCAGCGATGATTCAGTTGCGCTTCGACTCCGCTCAAGCGAACGCCTGCTCCCTGAGCGGAGTCGAAGGGCGTCATAGCCCGGAAAAAACCAAAGCCATCCGACAACATAAACTGGACTGGGAACTAGTCTGCTTTTTCGTTAATCGTGGTAAGAATTTCCGCTATGTCGATGCCCACCGGGCAGGCACGGATGCATCTGCCGCAACCGGTGCAGAGAGTCTTGCCGAACTTGTCGTCGTAGTACTTGAACTTGTGCATGATGCGGTTACGGTAGCGCTTGTTCTGGATGTCGCGCGGGTTGTGTCCCGAGGCGTGGTTGGTGAACTTGCTAAAGCCGCAGGCGTCCCAGTGCTTGCGACGTGATCCGTTGTCCGGGCTCCCCTCGTCATTGATGTCGAAGCAGTGGCAGGCGGGACAGATGAAGGCGCAGGCGCCGCAGCCGATGCAGATGTCGGCGATGCTCTCCCAGAGGGGATCCTCGAAATGCCCCTCGAGCCACGCTTTAATCTTCGTCAGGTCGAGCTTCCCCGTGGACTGATCGAGAAAAGGGATCACCTCCCCGGCCGGCGCCTCGTTGAAGATGGTGGGATGAGCCTCGAGGAGAGTCTGGCCTTTCTCGGTGACCGCAACGCAGGCATAGGAGCCGTCTGCCAGCGGGGTGAGGAAGAGGTCGCTCCCCGCCTGGGCGTCGGGGGCGAGTCCCACCGCGGTGCAGAAGCAGGCGTCGTCTCCCTTGGTGCAGGCGATACCGATAATGGTGCTCTTCTTGCGCCGCTCCTGATAAAAATCGTCAGGGTAATCCCAGGAGAAAACCGCGTCCAGGATGGCGGGAGATCCGGCATCGCAGGGAGGGGTGCCGATCAGGACCGTTTCCGGGAACCGGGATCTGTCGATGTCCTCTACCTTCAGCTTACCGTGTTCCTTCTTGAAGGTGAGGATGTCCTCGCAGACCGGGAAGTAAAGCTCCTTGGCGGACCTGCGGGGGAGGGAGTCGAGGGTGAGCTCGGCCCCTGAGGCCAGTGGCTGGTAAAGCACGATAGCCCCGGAGAGTTTGGGGCCCACCACCAGCTTCGCCTCCTGTACCAGAAGGTCGATGAGATTGCGCAGGTTCGTTTCCGTTATCGATAGCGGCATAGAAGTCTCTTGGTGGCGATCCGTCGTGGTCCGATTGGAGGAGGGCACGGAGGAGCCGGTTAGTTAGTTTGGTATCGTCAGCTGCTTAAGGCACCCCTCGCCCAGGGGGCGAGGGGGAGTTGCTTGAGGCTAGCCGTAGGTCGCGAAACGAATCATCAACGCGGCGCTAACATAACGGTGCTACTTGATAAACGACTCATCGTCATTTTCCTGGTAGCGCGCCAGCGGCCCCTTTTCCTGCGGCGTCGTGGTCGCCTCGTAGTCGTAAAGCTCCTTCAGTTCCTGCGCCATGCGCCGGTTCAGCAGGTTAAGCGGAATGTCCATCGGGCAGACTCGCTCGCACTCGGCGCAGCCGCCGCAGCGGCCGGCGAGATGCATGGCACGCACGATGTGCCAGGCCATGTTGCCGGCCGGGCGCGGTGAGCTCTCTACGGCCTGGGGCCGGTTCTTGTCGCACAGGCACTGCTCACAGTAGCAGAAAGGGCAGACCTGCCGGCACGCCATGCACCTGATACAGCGGGTGAAGTGCTCCTTCCAGAAGGCCCAGCGCTCGGCCTGCGGCAGCGCCTCAATCCTCGCCATCTCCTCAGCTTCCAGCGGCGTCAGCTCGGACAATTCGGGAAGCGTTCCGAGCAGGAGATCGGCCCCCTCGGGGAGGTGCACCGAGCACTCGCGGCACTTCTTGGCGATGTTGGCCTCTGAGAGGTTCCCGGCGCGGTCGGCTCCGGCCCCGAAGACACCGGCGCAGGCAATGCCGATGGTGAAGATCTCTTCCCGTTTAACCTGGGATTCTCCCATTAGGCCCGCCAAGGCGCGCATGTCACAACCCTTGGCGATGATGGCGACGCGTCCTTTTTTAAGCACCCCTTTCTTCGCCTTGGTAAGAAAGAGCGTGAGGTTATTGACGCAGGCGGGGGAGAATATCAGCTTTTCAGCCTGTTCCGGAGTCGTCACCAGTGCGGGGATGGCGGTGCCTTGCCTGCGGCCCGGGAAGTAGCCGACCACAGCCACGACGGTTTCCTCCGTCAATAGTTTTACCGCCTGGGCGCGGATGGCCTCGGTGACCGCTTGGTAGTACGCTGGATCGATACTGGCGGCCCTGATCTTCTCTGCTTTAGTATTCATATGATTTGGTACCCGTGGCGTCGCTGTCGAAAGTCCGGCAGGTGACGCGGGAAATTTGCTGGAAGGATGACTTCCCGGAAAGTCTTCATCCGATGCTGTCGAAGGCCTCGCGCAACTCGGGTGTGCTGAGTGCACCGGACCACTGCTCCTCGGTTTCCAGCGCCTTGAATTCAGTCATCGGTCCCATGGCGCGCACCCTTTCAGTTAGCTCGGTCACGACCTCCACCCACTTCCCACCTTCGGCGGCGGAGACCCAGGAGAACTGGAGCCGTTGCAGGTCAACCCCGACGAAGCCGAGCAGCGCCCGGAAGGCGGCGAAGCGGCGCCGCGCATGGAAATTTCCCGCCATGTAGTGGCAGTCGCCGGGATGGCAGCCGGAGACCAGCACGCCGTCGGCGCCCTTTTGGAAGGCCCGCAGGATGAAGACCGGGTCGATGCGCCCGGTGCAGGGGAACTTCAGCACCCTCACGTTGGAGGGGTACTGCATGCGGCTGGTACCCGCCAGATCTGCCCCGGCGTAGGTGCACCAGGTGCAGACGAAGGCGATAATCTTCGGTTCAAAATCGTGCTGTTTCTTTTCAGCGTGCATGAAACGTCCTTTTTTCGCGAAGTCGCCGGCGCGCGCGTCAAATCTGACCGATCGGTCGAATCCGACTGATCCGCCCGATCAGGCGCGCGCCGCAAGCAGGTTGCTGGGGTTTACAACGCCTCAATCATCGCCATAATTTGCTCGTCAGTGTAACCGTCGAGCTCCACCGACTTGCTGGGACAGGTCGCCTGGCAGGTGCCGCAGCCACCACAGACTCCCGGATTCACGTAGGCGGTTACTTTCACCAGATTCCCCTGGCGGTCCCGAATTTCCTTCTCCTCGACCGCGCCGTAGGGGCAGACCTTCTTGCAGGCGAGGCACCCCACGCAATACTTCTCGTTGACCTTGGCGACGACCGGGTCGCGCTCCAGCATGTCCTTGGAGAAAAGCATCATGACTTTCGCGGCCGCGGCAGAAGCCTGGGAAACGGTGTCCGGGATGTCCTTGGGGCCCTGGCAGGCGCCGGCCAGGAAGATCCCGGCGGTGGCGCACTCGACGGGCTTCAGCTTGGCGTGCGCCTCGGAGTAAAAGTTGTACTTGTCGTAGGAAATGCCGAGTTTCTGCGCCAGCAGGTCGGCGCCCTCCTGGGCCTGGACCGCGGTCGCCAGCACGACGAGGTCGGCCTCGATCTCCACCTGCACGCCGACCAGGGTGTCGCTCCCCATGACGACGATCTTTTCGCCGCGCTGGTACATGCGCGAGACCATCCCCCTGATGTAGACCGCCTCCTCCTCCTCGACGGCCCGGCGCCAGAACTCGTCGTATCCCTTCCCCGGCGTGCGCGCGTCCATGTAAAAGACGTAGGCCTGCCCGTCGTGGACCTTGTGGTGGTACAGCATGGTGTGCTTCGCGGTGTACATGCAGCAGACTTTGGAGCAGTAGGAGATCCCTTTTTCACGGGCGCGGCTCCCCACGCACTGGATGAAGACCACCTGTTTCGGCTCCTTGCCGTCCGAGGGACGCAGGATCTTGCCGCCGGTCGGTCCCGAGGCGGAGGCGAGCCGCTCGAAGGTCATGCCGTCGATCACGTCGGGGATGGTGCCGTAGCCGAACTCGCCGTAACCCTGGATCGGGCTTCCCTCGGGTTTTCGGTCGATGGAGTAGAGCTTGAACCCGGTGGCGACCACGATGGCGCCGACCGCCTCGACGCTGACCCGGTCCTGCTGCTCGAAGTCGACGGCACCCGGCCCGCACACCTTGGCGCAGACGCCGCACTTGCCGTTTTGGAACATGGTGCAGTTTTCCCGGTCGATGACCGGCGTGTTGGGGACCGCCTGCGGGAAAGGGACGTAGATGGCGGTGCGCATCCCGTGCCCCTGGTCGAATTCGTTGGGGATTTTCTTCTTGGGGCACTTGGTCATGCAGATGCCGCAGCCGGTGCACTTGTCCTCGTCCACCGAGCGGGCCTTGCGGCGCACCGTGACGGAGAAGTTACCGATGTATCCCTCGACCTTTTCCACCTCGGCGAAGGTGTAGAGGGTGATGTTCGGGTGGTTTGCGACGTCGACCATCTTCGGCGTCATGATGCACTGCGAGCAGTCGAGCGTCGGGAATGTCTCGGAGAGCTGCGCCATGTGCCCGCCGATGGAGGGCTCGCGCTCGACAAGGAGCACCTGGTGTCCGGCGTCGGCGATATCGAGTGCTGCCTGGATCCCGGCGATGCCGCCGCCGATGACCAGCGCCTTCTTGGTGACCGGCACCGTGATGGGGGCGAGCGATTTTCCCTTCTTGACGCGCTCCACCATGAGCTTCACGATGTCGGACGCCTTGGCGGTCGCTTCCTCGCGGTCCTCATGAACCCAGGAGCAGTGCTCGCGGATATTGGCCATGTCGCAGAGATAAGGATTGAGTCCGGCGGCGGTTGCCGCCTTTCGGAAGGTCTTCTCGTGCATGCGCGGGCTGCAGGCGGCGACCACGACCCCGTCGAGCTTCTGCTCGGCGACCGCTTTTTTCAGCAGGTTCTGGCCCGGGTCGGAGCACATGTACTTGTATTCGCAGGAGTAAGCGACCCCTGAGATCTCGCCGGCTTCCTTGGCGACCCGCTCAACATCCACCGTGCGGGAGATATTCTCACCGCAGTGGCACACAAATACACCGATTCTGGACATAGATTCCTCAATCCTTTTTCTAATTAGACCCCGCCCCCGCGCCGAGCGGAGCTTAGTCGAGGAGGGAGTTGATTTCCCCCTCCCTAACCCTCCCCCTTTCGGGAGAGGGGACTTTGGGACTACCAACTTTCACAGTCTTTTTATCGGCAAGCGACCACGCCGGACCCTCACGTAGGGGCGAACCTTGTGTTCGCCCGCTCCGCCGCCCTTAAAGCAGATTCTTCTCTTTCAAAAGCGGCCGCGGGTCGATAATGATGCTCTCCAGGCCGAGCTTGTCGGAGGGTACCCCCATGGCAAGCGCAGCCAGCTGGGTGACGTAAAAGATCGGGGTCTCACCGCGCGGCTCCGCGTCGGAACTGCCCTGGTTTTCCGAGCCGAAAATGTTCCCCATCAGGGTCGCTTCCGGCTGGCAGTATTTGGCCTTGATCCCGCCCTGGCGGATGTCCAGGTTTCCGTGGCAAAGCGGGCAGGCGACCATGATGCACTCCGCACCCGCTGCCTGTGCCGATTGAAGAATGGCGTTGGAGAGTTGCAGCACGACGGCGGGGCGCGACAGGGTGAAGTTGGCGCCGCAGCACTCCATCCGGTGGCTCCACTTGACCGGCTCGGCACCCAGGGCGCGCAGGATGTCCTCCATGATGCTGGGGTCCTCGCAGTCGTCCAGATCGGGGACCTCGGGGGGACGGGTCAGCAGGCAACCGTAATAGCAGGCGACCTTGAGGCCCATGAGAGGCTTCTTGACGCTCTCCTCCAGCCGCTTCAGGCCGAAGTCCCGGGCGAGAATCTCCAGGATGTGCTTCACCGGCTTGTCCAGCGCGGCGGGGCCAGCTATGGCGGTCTCCACCTGTTTGCGCTTGGTGTCGTCGTTCTTCAGATGGTGCTGGGTCGTCTTCAGGCGCGAAAAACAGGCGGCACAGGCGACCGCAAGATCCCCCTCGACCTCTTCGGCCAGGGAAAGGTTCTTGGCACAAAGCGAAAGCGAGAGCAGCTCGTCCACGTTATGCGCCGGAGTGGCGCCGCAGCAAAACCAGTCCGGCACCTCTTGCAGCCCGAGTCGGAGCGCCTTGAAAAGAGCGCGGGTAGAAATATCGTACTCGCGTCCGGAGGCGTGCAGCGAGCAGCCCGGAAAATAGGAGTAGTGCATGATGTGTTTCTTGGCTGGTGTCACAGCGCCTCCCCTTTCTTGCGCATCTCCTCGATCCGGCTAAAGATCGCTTCGATCTCGGGGAGATTCTTATTCTTCGAATGGAACATCTTCAGCTTGCCACGCGAGAGCAGTTTGGGGCCCAGCATGAGGTCCTTCAGGAACTGGCCGCTTTTCATGTTGAAAGCGGCACCCAGACGAAGCTCGTACTGCCTGCCGTAGGTCCGGATGTTCTCAATGAAAAGGCGGTTCGCCAGCTGGACATAACTCTCCTTGGAGGGGCCGTCGGCATCCCAGGAAAGCTTTCTCAAGGCGTCCATGATGGAGGCGAGGTTCACCTTGTTGGGGCAGCGCGTCGTGCAGGTTTCGCAGGAGGCGCAGTACCAGATGGAGCGTCCCGCCAGCACCCGCTCCCATTGGCCGAGCTGCAGCAGGCGTACCACCCGGTTCGGCGGGTGCTCCATGAAGCCGGACATGGGGCAGCCAGCGGAGCATTTGCCGCATTGGAAGCAGCGGCGCACGGAGGTTCCCGAGAGGGCCTCCACCTTCTTCACGAAGCCGACGTTCATGGTTTCGTTGGAGAGGTGCATCAACTTGTTTTTCACGGCAAACCTCACGACTGGATGGGATCTTGGAGAAAGAGGCGCGCTCTGCATTGAGCGCCGGCGCTCCGCTTGCTTAATGGGAACAAAATCGGTAAATCATACGCTCATTGAAAACAAAAAAGCAACTGCATCCTTGAGGGATTTTCCCGAAGGCGGAGAACAGTGTTATATTTAACTGGAAATGAGTTGGCGCAGGGGTGCGCAACTGGCAGACGCTGCGATTTTTTTGGGAATATACGCCATTTTAAAACAAAAAAGCAAGCAGAACTTTTCATGGGAAATGATTGAACCTACGAGGTTTTTTCAGGAATACGCCAGAAGTGCCGGCGCAATTGGCTCTGGAGCATCCCAGGGACGGGCAGAAATACCGGCCATTTTAAAACAAAAAGCCCCTTTCTGTGCGCATGTCTTCGAACTACCCGAAATAAAAGGAGTTGTCAGGGAAGTTGCTCAGTCCCACCGGAAAAGCTTGGCGCGCTTAAGGGATGGGTATCGGTGAAGTTTACATAATTATAGAACAGTAAAGTCCTCCCTCCCCGCGGGGCAAATGCTTTGACAGCGCTGGCGAAATGGAATAATAGTATCATGATGTTATCCTGCTCGAGGTGCGTATCATCGGCGAATTGAACAGACTCTACAGCTACATGCGGACCTGCCGGGCTTCCTATCTTCTGGGTTGCCTGCTCCTTATCGGCACCAACGCGTGCGGCCTGGCCATCCCCTGGCTCATGAAGCTTGCCATCGAGGGGCTGCAGCATCCTTCCCCGGCTAACCTCTCCCCTGCCAAATACGGGATCTTGATCGCGGCCGCGGCCGTGACGCAGGGGGTGGTCCGGCTTTTTTCGCGCACCACCCTGCTGAACGCGGGGCGCAGGATCGAGTATCTCATGCGCGAGGACCTCTACGGCAAGCTTTTAACCCTGGACCGGACCTATTTTTCCAACTGGAGGACCGGGGACATACTCTCACGGCTGGCCAACGATCTCACCAACGTCCGGATGCTGCTCGGTTTCGGTGCGCTGAGCCTCTTCAACACCCTGGTGGTTTACGCCGCCGCAGTTTTCCTGATGACCCGCATTTCGCCGCTGCTCACCATCTGCGCCATCGCCCCTTTCCCCGTGATGGTCATCATCGTGAAAAAGATCAGCGCCTCCATGTTCCGCCGCTCCAAAAGGATGCAGGAGGCGCTTTCGCGCCTGACCAGTTCCGTGGAGGAGAACGTCTCGGCGGCCGCCGTCGTCAAGGCGTACTGCCGAGAGGAAGGGGAGATCGAGAGTTTCCGCCAGGTCTGCGCCAGCTATCTTGACGCCAGCATGGGAGTGGCGCGCCTGCGCGGGGGGATGCTTCCGGTCATGGCCGCAACCGGCGCCCTCGGGACCCTGGTCGTGCTCTTCATGGGTGGAGACATGGTGATCCGCGGAGAGTTGACGCTGGGCGGGTTTGTTGCCTTCAACGGTTACCTTGCCATGCTGGTCTGGCCGACCATCATGTTCGGCTGGATATTGAACATGCTGCAGCGCGGGGCGGCCTCCATGTCGCGACTGGGCGAGATCCTGAACGCTCACGCGGAAGTCACCGAGCCCGTCAATCCGGTTCAAGCGGGAGTGCTTTCCGGAGCGATCGAATTCCGCAACCTGAGTTTTTCCTATCGGGACGCCGCCATGCTGCGCGGGATCAATCTGAAGATAGCGCAGGGTTCCCGGATCGGGATCGTTGGAGTGGTCGGCAGCGGGAAATCTACCTTGGTGCGTCTGATCCCCCGGCTCTTTCCGGTAGCCGACGGGTCACTCTTCATTGACGGGATCGATCTGAACACGCTTTCCTTGGCTGCCGTGCGGGGGGCGGTCGGCTTCGTGCCGCAGGAGAGCTTTCTTTTCTCCCGCAGCATCGGGGAGAACATCGCCTACGGAAAGCCCGGGGCCAGCAAAGAAGATATCGAGCGCGCGGCGCGGATTGCGGGACTTGCCGGCGACATAGCGCGCTTTCCCGATGGTTTTGACACCCTGGTCGGCGAGCGGGGGGTGACACTGTCGGGTGGGCAGAAGCAGAGAGTTTCCATCGCGCGTGCCCTCATCAAGGAGCCCCGGATACTGATCCTGGACGACCCGCTTTCCGCGGTCGATGCGGACACCGAGGAAGAGATTCTCACGGCGCTTTCGGCGTATTATGGAGAGCGTACCGTGCTGATCGTGTCGCACCGTCTTTCGCCGCTTCGGGGGTGTGACCAGATCCTCGTCATGGAGGAGGGGGAGATAGCCGAGCAGGGGAGCCACGAGGAGTTGCTCGCCTTGGGCGGGCGCTACGCCGGGATCTACCATGAAGAGCAGCTGAAGGCGGAGATCGAGAAGCTGTAGCAGGGATCAGCGTCGGCTGCGGGTATCGATTTACACCATTATTCCCGTAGCTTGCACCAACCATCAGTGATTGGCACCCAGTCTTCCCAATCAACAAGGACCCTTATGCACTTTGGCGGCATTTACGAGGATGAGATAGTCGGCAAGATGTACGACCGCAAGCTGATGCGGCGCTTCATCCGCTATGTCCTGCCGTACCGGCGGCTGATCGTGGTAGCGCTCCTGATGCTGCCGCTCGTGGCCGCCGCCAAACTATCCCAGCCCTGGATCCTCAAGGTCGCCATCGACAACCATATCGTGAAGGGCGATACCGCCGGCCTTCCCGCTCTCGCGGCCGCCTTCCTCGGGGTCATCTTCGCGGAGTCCCTCCTCACTTTCGTTGAGATATACCTTTTGCAGTACGTGGGCCAGAAGGTCATGTACGACATCAGGGTGGAACTCTTTTCCCATATCCAGAGGCTCTCGGCACGTTTCTTCGACAAGACCCCGGTGGGAAGCCTGGTCTCAAGACTCACCAGCGATATCGAGGTGCTCGGGGAGATGTTCGCCGCCGGGGTCGTCACCATCGTGGGCGACATTCTGGTCCTGGCCGGCATCGTCGGGATCATGCTCTACATGAACGTCCGGCTTTCCCTGGTGACCTTCTCCGTCCTGCCGCTCTTGATCTGGGTTGCCTTCGCCTTCAGGAACTGGATGCGGGTCGCCTTTCGCCAGGTGCGGGTGCGGTTGGGAAACCTCAGCTCCTTCCTCGCCGAGAGCCTTGGCGGCATGGCGGTAGTGCAGCTCTTCAACCGGGAAAAGAACGAGGCGGAGGAGTTCAAGAGGCTGAACGCTTCCTACATGGAGGCGAACCTTCCGGTCATCACCTGGGACGCCGCGCTCTACGCCGTCGTGGAAACGCTCTCCTCGGTGGCGGTCGCCCTCATCATCTGGTACGGCGGAGGTGAGATCGTCAGCGGAGCACTATCCTTCGGAGCTCTGGTCGCCTTCATCCAGTACATCGAGCGTTTTTTCTCGCCGATCCGCGACCTTTCGGCTAAATACTCCGTCATGCAGGGTGCCATGGCATCCCTGGAGCGCATCTTCGGCCTTTTGGATAGAAAGGAGGAGGAGCAGCCCGGCGACCTGATCACCTCCCACCCCGGCGCAGCGGCAGCCGAGCGGCAATGGCCGGCTTCGGACCCCCGGTCCAAGGGACTCAGCAACATAACCTTCAACGGTATCTGGTTTGCCTATAGCGAAGAGGAATATGTGCTGAAAGGTTTTTCCCTGGAGATGAAGCGTGGGGAAAAAGTTGCGCTGGTTGGTGAAACGGGAGGAGGTAAGACGACGGTCACCAGGCTATTGTCCCGGCTCTACGAGGTAAGCCGGGGCTCCATCGCCATCGACGGGATCGATATCAAGGAGATGGCGTTGCAGTCGCTGCGCTCGCGCATCGGCGTGGTGCTGCAGGACCCCTATCTCTTCACCGGGACCATCGCCTATAACATCTCCCTGGGAAACCCGGAGGCGCTCAAAAGAGTGGAGCAGGCAGCGGCGGTGGTCGGCGCGGACCGTTTCATCAAGCAGCTACCCAACGGCTTCAATGAGGAGGTCCGTGAGCGCGGCGTCAACTTCTCGGCCGGGGAGCGTCAGTTGATCTCCTTTGCCAGGGCGGTCGCCTTCGACCCGGAGATCCTCGTGCTGGACGAAGCCACCGCCAGCGTCGACTCCGCGAGCGAGCGCCTGATCCAGCAGGGGCTGGAAGGGCTCATGGCGGGGCGCACCACCCTCGTCGTGGCGCACCGTCTCTCCACCATCCGTGACGCCGACCGCATCGTCGTGATTCATCGGGGCGAAAAGGCGGAGGAGGGGAGCCACGCCGAGCTTATGGCGGCCAAAGGGCTCTACTACCGGCTCTACCAGCTGCAGTTCAAGGATTAACCGCTTCCATTTAAAGTTTAGGAGTATTTCGCATATGAAGCATCTGATCCTCGGCACGGCAGGGCATATCGACCACGGCAAAACCTCGCTGGTGAAGGCGCTGACCGGTATCGACACGGACCGGCTCAAGGAAGAGAAGGCGCGCGGCATCACCATCGAGCTCGGCTTTGCTCACCTGGAGCTGCCGGGTGGCTTGCGCTTTGGCATCGTGGACGTCCCGGGCCACGAGCGCTTTGTCAGGACCATGGTAGCCGGCGTGGGCGGCATGGACCTGGTGCTGCTGGTGATCGCCGCAGACGAGGGGATCATGCCGCAGACCCGCGAGCATCTGGAAATCTGCGCACTCCTCGGCGTCAAGCGTGGAATCGTCGTCCTCACCAAGAAGGACCTGGTGGACCCGGACTGGCTCGACCTGGTGACCGAGGAGGTGCGGGACTATCTGGCGGGAAGCTTCCTGGCGGGAGCGCCGATCCTCGCACTTTCTTCGCGCACCGGTGACGGAATCCCGGAACTAAAGCAGGAACTGTCCAGGCTTGCAGGCGAGATCGAGCAGAAGAGGGGAGACACCCCCTTTAGGCTCCCCGTCGACCGCGTCTTCACCGTGACCGGCTTCGGCACCGTGGTGACCGGGACGCTCCTCTCCGGCGCTGTCTCGGTTGGTGATGAGGTGGAGGTCCTCCCGGAAGGGAAGGGATGCCGGGTGCGCGGGGTGCAATCCTTCGGCTCCAAGGTGGAGCGGGGCGGCGCCGGCGAGCGGCTGGCGGTTAACCTGCAGGGGATCGAGCACACCGAGGTGCAGCGCGGCGACGTTGTGGTGCCCAAGGGGATGTACCGTCCGACCAGCGCGGTCGACGTGCGGCTCGATTACCTCCCCTCGGCGCCCAAGGAACTGAAACACCGCGCCACGCTGAGGCTGCACTCCGCCACCTACGAGGTCCCGGCCAAGGTCATATTGCTGGATCGGGATACCCTCAAGCCGGGAGAAAGCTGCTTTGTCCAGCTGCGTCTGGCACGGCCGGTGCTGCTGCTGCCGGGCGACCCTTTCGTGGTCAGGACCTACTCGCCGCAGGCGACCCTCGGAGGGGGCAGGGTCCTTGACCCGGCGCCGCCGCGCAGGCGCAGGCGCTCGGCAGAGGCGCTGGAACTGCTCGTCGCGGTCGAGTCCGGCTCCGATCAGGAAAGGATCCGTCTCCTGGTGGAGTCCTCGCTTTACTCCGGGCTATCACTGGAGGATATGTTGAACCGCAGCGGCATGTCGGGGAAAAGGATCGATGCGGCGCTCGGTCCGCTGTTGTCGGGAGGGGCGGTGCTTCAGGCCGTGAAGGAGCCGCGCATCTTCCTGGGGAGGGAGGCCTTTGCGGAGCTGAAACAGCTGCTTGGCGAGGAGTTGCGCGGCTACCTGGCGGAAAATCCGATGCAGGAGGGGATCGGCAAGGAAGAGCTCAAATCCCGGATACCGAAGCGGAGCGACCCCCGTTTTTTCGGCCCGCTGCTCGCCTCCATGGAGAAAGAGGGAACTGCGCTATCCGATCGTGATATTGTCCGGTTGCCGGGGCGCAAGGCGGGAGTCACCCAGGACCAGGCTGGTCTGCAGACCGCGCTTGAGGAGGCACTCAAGAAGGGTTGGGGCGAGCCGCCGACCATCAAGGAGCTTTGCGACCTGCTCAACTGCACCGAGAAGCAGCTGCTGGACCATGCGAACCTGCTCTGCCGCGAGGGGAGGGCGGCCAAGGTGAAGGGGGACGTTTTCTATGCGCCGGGAGCGCTGGCCGAAATCCGGGAGAAGCTGGTGGCGTATCTGAGGGAGAAGAAGGAGATCACGCCGCCCGAGTTCCGAGAATTGACCGGGCTTTCCCGTAAGTTCATGATTCCGCTACTGGAATTTTTCGACCAGGAAAAGCTGACTATCCGGCTCGGCGACAAGCGGGTGCTGAGGAAGGGGTGAGCGCGTTTCGTCTCTGTGGTAACTTGTTGCGCCGTGGAATCCTGCTATGCTGCTGTTTGGGCGTAGGAGGAAACCATGGAGAAAAAGGATTTTCACCCCGTGCCGGTGCGGATTCTAGATGCGGCCCGCAGATTGCGGAAAGGCATGACCGACGTTGAGCATCTGCTCTGGTTTTGTCTGAGACGCAATCAACTCGCCGGCTTTGGTTTCCGCCGCCAACATCCCTTTGGGAAGTTTGTGCTCGATTTTTATTGCTGCAGAGCAAAGCTTGCCGTAGAACTCGACGGGGGCAGCACAACGAGGATATGGCTAGCTCTAAAGACTTGCAGCGGACTGCTTTTCTGGAGCAACATGGCATTATGGTTGTCAGAATTTGGAACAATGAGGTTTTGCAGAATCTGGATGGGGTGCTGCAGAAAATTTATGATGTTTTGGTCGAGAGAGTGGGAGCGGGACGTGAAAAGATTCCCCCTCCCTGACCCTCCCCCTCCGGGAGAGGGAATGTTTGGGTGAGTTAGATTCAGTTGGCTGGTTGCTGAACTTTTCCTGGACTTCGCCAATCGCTCCCTCTCCCGGAGGGGGGGTCGTGAGCTAGATTGAGATGGCTAACTATTGTGATGTTTGCTTTTTCCCGGCTTTTGCCATCGCTCCCTCTCCCGAAGGGGGAGGGCTGGGGAGGGGGAAGCCCCACTTGATCCAACTTAGTACTTTAAACCTCAGCGCTCCGCTTTCGCTTTGTAGTCACCTCTTACCACACATAATCCTTAGCAATCTCCCTCTTGTCCCGACCGTACATTATGTGAAAAATCCGCAACTTCTTGAGCGTCACCGGCGAGAGGCTCCCCAGAGGCAGGTAGATGATCCGCTTCCCCAGGCGTGCAGCCTGCTGCTTCAGGAAACTTCTCGGCGGCTGGGCGGCGGCGTAGATGACGTCCTTTTCCTGCGAATAGTCGAGCGCTGCCATCAGCAGGACCTCCCCCTTGCCGAGTGCGCCGCGGTAATCGCTGTCGCTCCAGACGTCGTACATCCGGCGCGGCGGGTAGGATAGCAGAAAGCCACCGTACTCGCAGCGCGAGATCCCGGGCCCCACGATGTTGTCCGCAGGCGGAGTGGCATAAAAGGCCATGTCGGATTCCTGGTTGTGCTCTCCGAGCCAGGTCATGCAGTAGGGAAATTTGCTCCCCTCCCGGTCCTCGTTGAAAATCACCACCACGCAGCCGACCCCGCCCCTCACGCGCCGGTTTTCCCGGACGTAGATCTTCCCCCCCTGCTGCAGGTTGCGGATGGTTTCCCGCATGTCGATGCCGTCCAATAGCGACGCGCTGAAGGGCTCGCAGCGCCCCTGGTCCTCGCTCAACTGCCGGGCGCCGATCTTCTTCAGGTTGCGGCCATACTCCTCGATGCTGAGATCCTCCGGCGGGTAGGAGCAGATGGAAGGGTCGTCGAACCCTTTCAGCCAGTCGCCGGGGGTGCGCTCCTTTTTCCGGTTCATCATCTTGAGGGTCGAGCGGGCCTTGCTGCGCTGCTGCTCTTTGGGCCGGAACCGGATTCTGCGGGTGGCCGACCAGAGGTCCGCCGCGGTGAGCTTCAGCGTTGGCAGGTCGCTGGTTTCCCGCTGCCAGGGGTAGCAGGAGGCAAGCCGGAAAAAGGCGTAGGCGAAGTTATCGTCCAGGCAACTCCGCGCGGCGGCGAGCATCTGGAAAAGGTCGGGGAGCAGCGCCCGGGACAGCAGCGCGTAGTTGCGGGCGAAGCGGAAGAAGGCGCGCTTTTGCCAGTAATGCACCTTTTCCCCGGTCTCCTGGCTGTAGTGGCGCGCCGCTTCCAGGAAAAGTCTCAGCATGACCTTTTGACGGTCGGGCAGCTCTCCTTCGACTCCCAGGCGCCGCGCGCTGCGCTGGATCGATTCGGCGAGCGCCGCCTCCTCGGGGATCTCCTTCTTGCCGCCGGCGATCAGTTCGAAGACGTGGAAGCTCTTCCTGAGGCTCGGTCCGCCGGGTTCGGGCTCGGGCGGCAGCGGCGACCTACGGGTCTCGTAGAGCGCGCTCAGGAAGGGGTACTCGGCGAGGATCTCCTGGCAACAGTCCGGGTGCAGGTTGGAGAGGGTGACTCCGTCGCGCCTGGCGCGGACCAGCGGCTGGGTGAGGGGATGCTGGAGCAGGGCGCGGATCCGTTCCAGGTGCGACATGCCGCAGATAAAGAGAATCCGGTCGTAATCGGCGCAAAGCTCCTGCAGCCTGAAGGCCATGGCGCGTTCCCGGCGCAGGTCCTCCTTTGCCGGGGGGATGCCGCGGTACAGGCCGGCGACCTCGCGGTAAAAAGGCTCCAGGCCGATGCGCTGCACTGCGTAGGAATCGGGGAGCGGCTCGTCATGGGCTGGATAGCCGTCCAGGTCGGCGTCGACCAGATGCAGCGGAATCCCCAATTCCTGCGCGAGGCGCGCCCCCTCCACCAGCGCATCTGCCGGCTCGATGATCAGGTAGATGGACTGCTCCCCGGCGGCCTGGTAGGAAAGCACCGAAAGCTCCGGGAGGCGCCGGACCCCGCGCAGAAACTGTGCCTCCAGGGTCGTCGGCAGCTCGATGGCGATGCAGTCCGGCTTCAGGGAGAGGACAGCCTCGCGCACCAGGTGGGCGAACTCCATGCGGTAATGGAGGATCGGGAGTGCGTGGACCGGGCCAAAAATTTCCAGGTGGAGTCTGTCGGGCATGGCTTATCTTAGGTACCTGAGCGCCTCTTCTCCGAGGATCCTCTCGACTGCCAGCGGGAGCAGTTCCCGGGGATCTTTCTGGGTCGCGGCGACCATCTTCAGCGCGTAGCGCGCGATGTTGATCCCGTCGCGCACCGAGTATGGCTCGTCGGCTGCGTGCCCGCGCTGCAGGAACTCGACCACGTAATTGAGGATGGCGCTGCCGGCAAAGGGGAGGTTCTCCTTGAGGATGGCCAACTCCTCGCCCGCCTGGGGAAAGTCGATGTAGATCTGCGGCTGGAGTCGTGAATGGATGTACTCCGGCACCTCGAAGGTGGAGGAGTCCTCGTTCATGGTGACGACGATCCGGAAATCCGGATGGGCGGGAATCCTCAGGCCGGTGATGATGGATTCCACGTACCTGCGGTCGTCGAGAAGCGGCGCGAGGGAGGCCCAGGCCTTCTCGCTCATCCGGTTCCCCTCGTCCAGGATCAGCACGCCACCCTGCAGCATGGCCGAAACCAGCGAGGAGGCGGCGTACTGGATAGTCCCGGCCGGGCCGATCACGGGGGTGACGATCAGATCCTCGGGACGCGTGTCCATGGTGGCCTGAAACAGGTAGACGTTGCGCCCGAGCCTCTTCGCCGCGGCGTAGCCCAGGGTGGTCTTGCCGACGCCGGGCTTTCCGATCAGGCGCGGGTTGAAGGGGATGTCGCGCTCGTCGATGACCATCCACGCCGCCAGAAGCTGTCTGAGCAGCTCCTCGTCTCCCACCCAGCGTAGCGGCAGTTCGATGGGGCTTGCCAGTGTCAGTGTGATCCCTTCTAAAGTGACTCTTTCCATAGCTACTCCTACGTGTTTAACTCGGTGCAGTACATCATCGCGAGGTGAGCCCGGTTTTCCAGGCAGCCCTGGCAGAGCTCGCCGGCGTCGTTCCAATGCTCAGCCGCGAGCCATTCGCCCGCCTCAGCGTAAAGTGAACTGGGCGCGTTCTCATCGAATTCCGCTTTGCAAATGCTGCAGGTCTTCATCCTTTCATCCTTGTACCTTACGTACCAGGTCCGCCAGGCACTCCAGGAAAAGAGGCGAGGAGTTGAGCGAAGGAGAGCGCACGAACCGGGTGACTCCGAGCTCCTTGGCCTCCTCCGCGTACTGGATGTCGATCTCGTGCAGGGTCTCGATGTGGTCGGAGACGAAGGAGAGCGGCACCATCAGCAGGTTCTTGCGACCCTCGCCCGCCAGCCGTTTCAGGGTCGCACCGGTCGAGGGCTCCAGCCACTTGACCGGGCTTGCCTTGGACTGAAAGCAGAGCTGGTGGTGGCTTGCATTGCCGATCCGTTCCATGACCAGGCGCACCGTTTCCTCAATGTGCCCGAGATAGGGGTCGCCCTCGTCGATGAAGGACTGGGGAAGCGAGTGCGCGGAAAAAACGATTTCCACGTCCTTGGGGTCGGCAAAGCTGGCCAGACCTTCGAATACCTTCTCGGAGAGTGCGCTGATGTAGAGCGGATGATCGTAAAAGCGGTCGATGCAGGTAAGCTCGAACTTGTGCTTGGTCTGCTTCAACACCCGCTGCAGCTCGTTCAGGCTGGAGCCGGTCGTGGCCCTGGAATAGTGCGGGTACAGCGAAACAGCTATGATGCGCTTGATCCCGGCATTCTTGATCGCGGCGAGCGCCTCCAGCGTGGAGGGGCGCGAATAGCGCATGGCGACGAAGTAGCTGTAGTCGCTCCCCAAAAGTTCCTGCAACCCTTTCCCCTGTGCGTCGGTCAGCTCCCTGATGGGGGATTTCCCGCCGATCTGCTCGTAGTAAGCCGCAACCTTCGGGGCGCGCTTCTTGACGATGCGCCTGGCGACGAACGGCTGCAGGAAGGAGGGCCCGATTTTAATGATATCCCGGTCGGTGAAAAGGTTCATAAGGAACGGTTCCACGGCGGCAATGGAATCGGGGCCCCCCATCTGGAGCAGCAGTAGTGCGGTTTTCTCGGGCATGGCAACCTCGCAGTATTATGTAGTGTTGCCAAAATGTAGCAGAAAAAATCGATGAGGAGAAGGTTATTCACCGGAGGGCGCCAAAGCGGCGTTATCAGGCATGCCAGTCCCCCGGCTCTTGATCCGGCAATCTTCTGAGAAGCGCCTTTGGGAAACTCTCCCGCAGCGGCGTCATCGGGCGCAAAGCGCGCACCCGCTTGGAGGGACTCCGGGCCGACAAGGTGCATTGAGCGGCTCCCCTTCTTGCCGAAACGGCGTTGCAAAGCCAACCGTTGCGGTGTATTATTGGTGAGTGTTAATTATATGAGGGGTGGCTGTATCACTAAAAGACAAGGAGAAAGCGATGACTACACCACAACAGGCAGTACCGCAGGCAAGGCAACAATCACGATATGGCTGGGTGCCCGACATCCCCGACTTCCGCGACAAACTGTACGGCGCCGTCCGTGGCGTTCCCGCCAAACTGCCGCCTCACGTTGACCTGCGCCCCACCTGCTCGCCCGTTGAGGACCAGGGGCAGCTCGGGAGCTGCACGGCGAATGCCTTGGTCGGCGCGCTGGAATTTCTGGAGATCAAAGACAAGGTAGCCCGCTTTACCAACTTGAGCCGGCTTTTTGTGTATTACAATGAGAGGGTGATCGAGGGTTCGGTGAACTCCGATGCCGGCGCCATGCTGCGCGACGGTATCAAGACGCTGGCCAAGCAGGGCGTTTGCTCGGAGACCAACTGGCCCTACAATATCGCGAATTTCACCAAGAAACCGCCCCAGGGGTGCTACCAGGAAGCGCTCAAATGCCAGATCCTGAGCTATGCCCGTATCAACACGGTCGACGAGATGCGCGCGACGCTCGCCGAAGGGTTCCCCTTTGTGTTTGGTTTTGCGGTCTATGAGAGCTTCGAATCGGCCCAGGTGGCCAAAACAGGCATAGTTAATATGCCTGAAAAAGGCGAGAAGCAGCTGGGCGGTCACGCCGTGCTCTGCGTCGGTTACGATGACGCCAATAAACGCTTCACCGTGAGAAACTCATGGGGAACGGGATGGGGGATGAAAGGGTACTTCACCATCCCTTATACGTATCTGGAGAACCGCAGCCTTGCCGATGACTTCTGGACCGTACGCCGCGGCGAGCAGATGTAGTTTGCGGGAGGGCAGGCCTGTCGTTTCCGGCCAGCGTGAAAAGTGTAACAAAAAAAACCCCCCTGCCTCTTCGCGAGGCAGGGGGGTTTTTGTCTTAGGCGGCAGGCGTAGAAGAAGAAGCTAGGGAAGCTCCGCAGCTGCGCCGAGGGCTTTGGCAGCCCGGGCAGAGTGCATTGCGGTTGCGGTGCCGGGTGGCACCTGCCAGCTGTGCAGCTGCCTGGGGACCGCTCGTTTCACCATGGTGTGTTGGGCGGAGGGTTCCGAGTGGGCGACAAATCCGCAAGAAAGAATGATTGCGGCCATCATCAGCTTTTCAGGCAATCTTTTCATGGCAGGCCTCCTCAGGTCGAAACGCGGGGGATGGACAGCTTTCCAGAGACGCTCAGTTGTTATGAGAAAACTTATGTACTGATCTTAATGTATGGTTCGAAGAAGTCAAGGGGGGTAGCTGTTTTTTAGTTTCTGCGGAGTCGAAGGGGGACCTTGCCGGGCCCGGATACCGGCAGAAAAAGCGCAAAAAAAGGGCGAACACAAGGTTCGCCCCTACAACGTTTTACTTAGGTGATGGTTCGGCCGTCACGCCGCGAGCTTGAACTGGCGCACCAGGTGTTGCAGGTCGTCCGCAAACTTGGCGAGGCTGGCGGCGCCCGAGGCCGATTCCTGTGCACCGACGGCCGTCGCCTGAATGACGTCGGTAATCTGCAGCATCTTGCCGCTTATCTCATTGGTGGTACCGGTCTGCTGCTCCGCCGCTGTGGCGATCTGGTTCATCTGCTGGAACACCTCGTTGATCTGGCTCAGGATGTCCTGCAGTGCGCTGCCCGATCTGGCGGCCTTCTCGGTGCCGACCTCAACTTCCCGGACTCCTTCCTCCATGGTAGCGACCGCGCCGCTGGTCTCCTTTTGGATACCCTTGATCAGGTCGCCAATCTCATGGGTCGCCGCGGTGGTGCGCACCGCCAGCGAGCGCACCTCGTCGGCGACAACTGCAAAGCCGCGCCCCATTTCGCCGGCACGGGCCGCCTCGATGGCTGCGTTCAGCGCCAGCAGATTGGTCTGGTCCGCGATCTCCTGAATGGTGCCGATGATGGCTCCGATCTGTTCCCCTCTGCTGCCGAGGCTGTCTACCTGGAGCGCCGACGCCTTCACCTTTTGGGTGATGCGCTCCATGACCGCGACGGTCTGGTGCACCGCCTCCGCTCCCGCCGTCGCCACGTCGCTGGCCTGTCGGGCGCTGGCGGAGGCGCGCTGGCAGTTCTGCGCGATGAACTGGGAGGTGGCGGCCATCTCCTCGCTCGCGGTGGCGACGCTCTGGGCCTGGGCCGCGGCGTTACTCGACCCTGCGGCAATCTGGGTGGAGGTGGCGGAGAGCTGCATGGTTGCGGTTGCCACCTGGGTGCTGTTGTGAGCGACCTGCTGGATGATGCCGTTCAGCTTGCCGAGAAAGAGGTTGAACCAGCGCGAGGCTTCACCGAACTCGTCCTTGGCGGATTCGTCCAAGCGTTTGGTCAGATCCCCCTCTCCCTGCGCGATATCCTCCAGCATGCGGTTCAGGGTGCTCATGGAAACGCTGACCCGCCTGATCGTGAGCCAGGAACTCAGCACCGAGATAGCCGCGATGATGCAGGATATGATCAGTATTAGTGACGACAGGTAGCGTACCTGCACGTTGATCCGGCTCACCATGGTTTCCTGCAGGGAGGCGGTTTCCTTGACACGGTCCTCGCCGGTCTTCACCTCCTTGAGGGTGACCGACTTCACGGTCTCGACGGTTTTGGCGACCCGGTCGTTACTCTCCAAAATCCGTTGCTGGGTCTGGATAATCCGCTCGATGGCGGTAGTCGCCTCGCTCAGGGCGCCGGAGGCGCTGCGCAGCTGCTGGCCCAGTTTGGCCTGCTGCAGCCCGCCGGTTTCCCGCTGCACGCCGGCCATGCCCCGGCCCAGCCTGCCGAGGATTCCCCTGATTTCGGCGACCGTTTTCTGGTAGCTCTGCGCGGAGTCGGAGAGCATCAGCATGCGCACCTTGATATCGAGCGACTTCATGTCGATGAGGACGCCGTTTGCCGCGGAGCCGATGGTCGCGACCTTCCCCTGGGTGACAAGTGCCGAGTCAACCTCGGTCTTATTCTTATTGACCCGGTTTTCCATGGCGTTCACGACGTTGCCGAGCTTGAAGTGCTGGTCCGACAGGATGTTGAGGATCGGCCTTTTCAACTCGGCAAATTTGGCTTCGCCCCCCTTGCCGGCGATGAGGTCCATCTTGAGCGCGACCAGTCCGTCGCCGGGTCGGATAAACTTTTCCAGGATGCCGGCGACGCTCGACTTTACCTCGCGCACCCCGGGTTCATCCACGGGAAAGGCCTGCATGGCGAAGTTGAGAGTCTTTACCTTCTGCTTCAGGGCGATGACCTCCGTTTTTGACTTGGCGAGTTCCAGGTCGTCAACGGTGATCTGGATCTCGCGCAGGTTGAGCATCATCTCCTTCACGGTGTTGCTGGAGGCGAAGAGCTGTGAGGATGACTTGACCGCCCCGGTCACCTTCCCCTTGCCGGCGGCGGCCAGGCCGTCCATCTCGCGGTGCATCCCTTCCAGGCTCTGTTCCACCTGCGCCAGGGCGCCGTCGACGCGCGCCGTGTCGCTTTTGAAAAGAGCGATCCCCGCCATGCGCCCCTCAACCGCCTTGAGCACCGTTTCGTGCAGATCCTTGAAGATGGAAAGATCCACCTTGCCCGAGTTGGCGGAATCGAGCCGCGCTATCTCCTGGCTGATCCGCTCGATGGACTCCTTCTCGTGCTCGACCGCTGCCGAGAGGCGCCGGACCTCCGTGGGGTCGCTGGCCACGCCCAGCTGCATCAGGTTGCTGGAGAGACCTTCGATCGCCTTTTGCAGCTCCGTGGTCCGGATCTGGAGAGGCGTCGACTTGGAGGTGAGCGACGAGATGCCCGACTTGATGCTGCCGATGGCATAGATGCTGAGGCTGACCACGATAACGAGGCCGGCGATCATGATCGCGGAACTGAGCACGAGTTTGGATTTAATGGTCATCTCTTCACCGAAGGTCGTCGTTGTTCATCATTCATTTCAGTTACTTGAAAATGCCGCAGCAGATAATGATGTCTTCGATCTTTTCCACATAGGTGGTCTTGCGCTCCATGGCCTTGGTCTTCGGGTTCTGGTACTTGTAGTCGATCCAGCCGCTCCCCTTGGTGTTTGCCACGGTTATGAACTCCCTGCGGAAAAATTTGCCGTCGGCATCCGGGACGTCGGTCAGGTTGTGGCCGATCAGGGCCGGGTTGGGATGGGCCAGCATGGTGCCGGTCAGGTCGTAGGCAAAGATGTAAACCTCGCCCACCTTGAACTGCCCCTTCGGGTTGCTGAACTCGTCGAGGGATTTTTCCAGGCCGTTGGCCTTATAAAAGGCGACCGCCTTCTTGACCAGATCGCTTGCCTGTTGCGGAGAGTCGGCAAAGCATGTCGAATAGGCGGATAACATAAGCACTAACGCGAATACCAGAAGTACTAATTTTTTCATCTTACTCTCCTTGTGTCTTTATTGGACCCTGTACTGGATCAGCAACAATTGTAGTGGTTCTTTTTGTTAATTGCGGCAATCTTGTTAGTGAATTTTAATTGATTTGCGCTTTGTAGTTAAACGGACTACAGTCAGCGCCTTGAAATTATAGTCATTGTGTCAATCTATCGGCATGGCTGAGAAGGTCTTTAATGCTATCTTTGCCTGTGAGGATAATTTGTTCAGGGCAGTCAAGAGTAAGTGAGGGCCGCTAAAAAGGTTTTTCCTCACCCAAAGCGGAGCCGGAAGGGACAGTGAGGGACCGATGTCAGGTCTCTTTGCAGCGGTTGCGAGGTGGCGCTGAAAAAAACGGATAGCCCCAGAAAAACCTAAAGAATCCGGGGATGCCGCCGATGACGCTAATTAAAGTCTTGTAGCTGTGCGTAAATGGGAAGGAAGCGAGCGGGCGGCCGATCGCGCCTGAGAACCCGCCACCAGCAGGTGATTGGTAAAATAAAGAGGAAAACTGCGAATACAGGCTGAATCCGTGGACAGCTCGACACTTTTGTTTATAATGGATAATTACCTTAGGATATTTCATGGAAATTGCGGCGGGAGATAAGCGGGGCAGGGCCCTGTCGGTTTGGGCGGCTCTACTGCTGATACTGTCGGTTGGCAGTGCCGCGCCGGTTGCCGTGGCGGCGAATGCGCTCTCCGGAGCAACCGCACAGCAGAGCGGGGAGGGGGCGACCCAGGTCGGCGTCGACGAGCGTCTGGGCGGGAAACTCCCGCTCGAGCTTACCTTTCGCGACGAGACCGGGCGCACGGTGCGCCTGGGAGACCTGATAACCGGGCCGACCATCATACTGCCGGTGTACTACGGCTGCACCAACGTCTGCAACTACATGCAGGGGGGGCTGGCGCGGGTCCTGCCGGAGATTAAAAAGCGGCCGGGGACGGACTACCGGGTCCTTTCCATCAGCATCGACGAGACGGAGGGGCCGGAGCTGGCAGCCAAGTACCAGAAGATGTACCTCAGCTCCATTAAGACGTCCGTCCCGCCGGGAGCCTGGCACTTCCTCACCGGTGACGCGGCGAGCATCAAGAAGCTGACCGATGCGGCCGGTTACCGGTTCCAGCGCCGCGGCCGCGACTTCATGCACCCGGTGGCAAGTTTCGTGGTGGCGGGTGACGGGATGATCGTGCGCTACCTCTACGGCACCAGCTTTCTGGCGAAAGACCTGACCCTCGCCCTCGTGGAGGCGCGCCAGGGGAGGGTCGGGACCACCATCAGGAAGGTGGTCGGTTACTGCTTCAGTTTCGACCCGGCCAGCAAGAGCTACGAGTTCAACCTGCTGCGGGTGAGTGCCACGGCCATTCTGCTGTGCTGCGGCAGCTTTTTCGCATTTCTGGTACTGACGGGTAAAAAAGGCAAACGAAAACCTGTGGGGGAAAAATGAGTGTAGCGCAAAGTAACAAACCCGTCGCAGCCAGTTTCTGGAACGACAGCGGTAAGAAAGGGATCGGCTCCTGGATCTTTTCCACCGACCACAAGAGGATTGGGCTACTCTACCTTTATTCGGTGCTCGGCTTCTTCCTGGTCGGCGTGGTCCTGGGTCTGCTGCTGCGCATCGAGCTGATGGCGCCGGGCCGCACCATCATGGACGCGGCGACCTATAACGCCCTCTTCACGGTGCACGGCGTGGTGATGATCTTTCTCTTCATCATCCCGGGCATACCGGCGTCCTTTGGCAACCTGGTCATGCCGATACAGATCGGCGCCCGGGACGTCGCCTTTCCCAAGCTGAACCTCTTCTCCTGGTGGCTCTACGCGATCGGAGCGGTCATCGTGCTGACCTCGCTCTTCTCCGGCGGCGGCGCCCCCGATACCGGCTGGACCTTCTACGTCCCCTTCAGCGCGCGGACCGGCACCAACGTTTCGCTCGCGGTCTTCGGCGTCTTCGTGCTCGGCTTCTCCTCGATCCTCACCGGGATCAACTTCGTCACCACCATCCACCGGCTGCGTGCCGAGGGGATGAACTGGGGGCGCCTCCCGCTCTTCGTCTGGTCGCTTTACGCGACCGCCTGGGTGCAGATCCTGGCAACGCCGATCATCGCGATCACCCTGGTTCTGGTAATCGCCGAGCGGGTGCTGGGAACCGGTCTTTTCGACCCTAGCCGCGGCGGGGACCCCATCATGTTCCAGCACCTTTTCTGGATCTATTCCCACCCGGCGGTCTACATCATGATCCTGCCGGCGATGGGGGTGATTTCCGAGATCATCCCGGTATTCTCCAGAAAGCCGATCTTCGGCTACAAGATGATTGCGGTTTCCTCCATCGCCATCGCGGGCGCGGGGTCCCTGGTCTGGGGCCACCACATGTACACCAGCGGCATGAGCGACACGGCCGTCATGGTCTTCTCGTTTCTCACCTTCATCGTGGCGATCCCCTCCGCCATCAAGGTCTTCAACTGGGTCTCCACCCTGTATAAGGGTTCCATCTCGCTGGAAGCGCCCATGCTCTTCGCGCTCTCCTTCATCCTGCTCTTCTCCATCGGGGGGCTTTCCGGGCTGATCCTGGGCGCCGCGGGGACCGACGTGCACGTGCACGACACCCACTTCGTGGTGGGGCACTTCCACTACGTCATGTTCGGCGGCACCGGCTTCGCCTTCTTCGGCGCGGCCCACTACTGGCTTCCCAAGTTCTACGGCAGGCGCTACCGGGAAAAGCCGGCTATCGTCGGCTGGGCGCTCATGTTCGTCGGCTTCAACATGACCTACTTCACCATGCAGGTGCTTGGGATGCGGGGGATGCCGCGGCGCTACTACGACTACCTCCCCGAGTTCGCCAACCTGAACCTTTTGGCGACGGTCGGGAGCTGGATTCTCGCCACCGGCCTCATCATCGTGGTGGTGAACCTTTGGCGCGGGCTTTTCTGGGGCGAGCCGTTCGGCAAGAATCCCTGGACCGGGGCGACCCTGGAGTGGACGGTGGCGACTCCTCCTCCCACGGAGAACTTCGAGGAGGATCCGGTCGTGACCCACGCTCCCTACGACTTCAACAAGGGGGTCGGCATACCATGAGCCATCCAGAACACTCTGACAACGTCGGCGCGAAGCTCGGCATGTGGCTTTTCCTCTTCACCGAGCTGCTCCTCTTCGGGGGCCTCTTCATCCTGTACTCGGTCTATCTCGCGCGCTACCCGCACGAGTTCTCCGCGGCCGGGCGCGAGTTGAACGTCACCTTCGGCGCGACCAACACCATCGTGCTTTTGACCAGCTCTCTGATGGCCGCGATGGCGGTCACCTCGATCAAGCGCGGCGAGCGCCGCACCACCCTGGCCCTTCTGGCGGGGACCCTGGGCTGCGCCGGAATCTTCATGGTCATCAAGTACCTGGAGTGGACCGCCAAGTTCCATCACGGCATCTACCCCGGTTCCCCGAAGCTGGTCGCGGGGCCTCCGGGCGAGTCGGTCTTCTTCGGGCTTTACTACATCACCACCGGGCTGCACGGGGTGCATGTCATCATCGGCGGGGCGATCCTTTCCTGGATCGGGGCCCGGGTGAAAAGCGGCTCCATCAACAAGGGCGACAACGTCGCCCTGGAGAACGGGACACTTTACTGGCACCTGGTGGACCTGGTCTGGATCTTCATCTTCCCGCTGTACTACCTGATACTTTGATTCAAGGAGCCTCCGCATGACTACTGACACCGCAGAGCATAGCGAGCACATCCTCAGCTACAAAAAGCTGACCGCCATCTGGGTGACACTGCTGGTCCTCACCGCGGCGACCGTGCTGATCACCAGAACCGATCTCGGCGCCTGGAAGGTCTGGGCGGCGCTTGCCATCGCCTCCCTAAAATGCGGACTGGTGATCGCCTTCTTCATGCACATGAAGTACGAGGCGCGCCTTTTCCGTATCATCCTGTTCGTGGCCCTGGTTACCCTGGCGATATTTATCGGGCTTACCTTTTTTGATGTACTCTACCGCTAGAGGGGTGACTGTGGAAAATCAGCTGATGACGACGACAGAGGCCATTGACCCGGTATTCATGTTCATTTTCGGGTCCTGCCTGGTACTCCTGGTGGGAATCACCATAGCGATGGTCTATTTCGTGATACGCTACCACCGCTCCCGCGCGCCGGAGCCGACCTCGCAGGTCGACGGGAGCCTCTGGCTGGAGATCGTCTGGACGGCGTTTCCCACCCTGCTGGTGCTGGCGATGTTCTACTACGGCTGGTCCGGGTACCTGACGCTCCGTGACGTGCCGCCCAATTCCTTGCAGGTGACCGCGGTGGCCCGGATGTGGTCCTGGAACTTCACCTACCCCGGTGGCAAGACCAGCTCCAAGATGTACGTCCCGGTCGGAAAGCCGGTGCAGGTGGAACTCGAGAGTAAGGACGTGCTGCACGGCTTCTATTTGCCAGCCTTCCGGGTGAAGCGCGACGTCGTGCCGGGAATGAAGAACCACGTCTGGTTCGTGGCCCCCAAGCCCGGCTCCTACGACATCTTCTGCTCCCAGTACTGCGGCACCAACCATTCCGGGATGATAGCGACCATAGAGGCTATTCCCCAGGCGCAGTTTGACGCCTGGCTCAAGGAAAAGGGGGGCGCCGCCCACCCGGCCCTGGCGCTTTTGGAGAAACACGGCTGCCTCGGCTGCCATTCCCTGGACGGCACCAAGAAGGTCGGGCCGAGCCTGCAGGGGATCTGGGGCAGGAAGGTCAAGGTGGAGACCGGGAAAACGGTGCACACGGTCGTCTCGGACGAGGCCTACCTGCGGCGCGCCATTGTGGAGCCCGGTGCGGATATCGTGGAGGGCTACCCCGCGATCATGCCTCCCTTCGCCGGGGTGCTGACCGAAGAGGAAGTCAGGCTCCTGGTCGACTTCTTCCGGACCGGCGGCAAGGATGCAGCCGCTCCGAAACTGGACGGGGCGAAGCTTTCCAAGGAGAAAGGGTGCCTTGGCTGCCACTCCCTGGACGGCTCGCGCGGCGTGGGGCCGAGCTTCAAGGGGCTCTACGGCTCCAAGCTGAAGGTCGTCCGCAACGGCAAGCCGGCCGAGGTGGTGGCCGACGACGCCTATCTCAGGGAATCGATCCTGAAACCGACGGCTGCTATCGTGGAGGGATTCCAGCCGATCATGCCGGCCTCGGACGATCTTCCCGATGCTGAAGTGACGGCGCTGGTGCAGTACATCAGGGAGTTGAAGTGATCAGGATTCTCTTCAGGCTGTTCCGGTTGCGTCTGGTGCTGATGAACGGCGTAGCCGGGCTCGGGGGATACTTCTTGTTCCCCGGCAGCCCTGAAGCCCTGCCTCTGGTTGCACTTTGCGCCGGTGTCTCCCTGCTGGCCTGCGGGGGCTCCGCCCTGAACCAGGTGCTGGAGCGTGATCTCGACTGCCTGATGGAGCGCACCAGGAACCGGCCGCTTCCCACCGGAGAGTTGTCACCGGTAACAGCGGCGCTCCTTGGGGGAGGCTGCCTGCTCGCCGGGGTTGCACTGCTGACCGCCGCCGGAGGCGTGTTCCCCGGACTGCTCGGGGCCGGGGCCATTTTCTGGTATCTCGCCGTCTATACGCCACTGAAGCGCCGCACCCCCTTCGCGTTGGCCTTGGGAGCCTTGTGCGGGGCGCTGGCGCCGGTCATCGGCTGGTGCGTTGCCGGCGGAAGCCCCGGCGATTTCCGGGTGATACTGCTGGCAGGTATTTTGTACCTTTGGCAAATCCCGCATTTCTGGCTTTTGCAGCGCCGCCATGCGGAGGATTACCGGCGGGCCGGCTTTCCGCTCTTCGCGCCGCCGGTCAAGGGGAGCGGGCTCGCGCCGCTCTTTATGCTTTGGATGGTCGCCATGATCGCAGGAGCCCTGATGCTTCCCGCTTTCGGCATGATCGGGCGCCATGGCGCGCTTTGGTGCGGCATCTTCCTGGTCCCCCTGGTGGTCGCCTGTTTCAAGCGCTGCGAGCCGGCGCTCTTTGCCTGTCTGAACCTTTTTCCGTTGCTGGTGACCCTTGCGCTTTGTGCCGGCAGGTGAAAGTAACCGCTTCCGTTGAACCGCCGTTTCGGGATAGAATGGCGCGAAATTGGAAAAAAGGCGTTAGATGCCGCCTGAGACCACGAAAAAGGAGTGATTAATGGGCGACCAGGAAAAACGCGAGAAGTCGTTGAAGCCTAAAGTGCGCATGTGCAAGCTTAATAAAGACGGAAAGTTGGATGAAGTTGAGGCACGTTCGGTAAAGCCGATTGTGGTCTGCAATAAGTGCAAGGCAAAGGCCAACGACCCGGGTTATCTGTGCAATCCGCGGACGCTCAAGGCGTAGTTGGAAGGTTTTAGTGGCAGGTTTTAACGAGAAAAGGCGGCCGATTGGCCGCCTTTTCCTGTT